>Ga0181612_131828_pt1 | contig 28879 bp, 18 predicted proteins | sample HoacroProtozoa21_FD_119630 | JGI IMG/M metagenome (GOLD analysis project Ga0181612, IMG submission 119630) | Hoatzin crop microbial communities from Cojedes, Venezuel. Combined Assembly of Gp0051906, Gp0051904, Gp0051908 | reverse complement strand
TTGAACTTCATCAGGTTCCTCTGCGCCCGAGTCTGCAGCCTGTCCAAGTCTCGCTGAATGGCAGCGCAGCCTTCCAGTGTATCCTCCACTCATCCCAGTTTTGTGTCATAATAAATGTATAGTTGGCTTGCCGGTGTTTGAGAGGCAGCGTATGGCCTCCCTGCTGATTTCTTTCAGTATCTCCCTATTCGAGCGGCATCCAGAGGGAACATTCTGGCGACCCTTTCCAGTGACTGCACCCGGCTGTGTCACTTGGCCGAGAGCAGGGTTGCTGCCTCCCGTACTGCAGAGCTGTGCAGCATCACCGCCGCTGCCACCCCTATGTGAGAATAAATGGCTTGTCTGGCTCTAGTTTATTTATCTAGCTGAGCAGGGGGTCTAATGCCATGGGGGAGTGCTGTGTTGGCAAGCCTTCTGGTGCTTGAGCTCACCTCTTTGGGTCTGTGTTGTACCATGTAGACATACCCAAGGTTAATGGATGGCCATTAGTTTCATCGGATTTCGTTGGGTAGCTATGCTTTATGCGTAGTCCGAGCAGTGTTTTGACAGCACAGCGTTACTTTATCGACTCTTCCTGTTTTTTCCCCCCAGTTCCCGAAGCTTTCTCTAAAACTGTTTATTCTTTTTTCTTCTCTGCACAGTTGTTGAACTGTGGATGTAATAGGTTTATCAGCTCAGATTTGCGTCTTGGAAACTTAATTTACCTTTTTATGTAATGCTTTATCACTAATGCATGGTAACGTTTCCTGGCAGGATATGCATTGTTAAAATTCGTGTGTAGAGGGGAAAAAAAGCTCAGAAGCGGATGGCTCCCTCTTATAAGGTTCAAAAGTTTCTAAATCTAAAAAGGAAAATGCTCTTCATGGTACCTGACATCATTTTAGTCCCACCATCCTACTTTCCCATGGGGTGGCTCCTATCAGTGGCTAAGATATAATGGAGCCCAAAGACTAGGTGTGGTGGCAGCCGTCACTGTCAAGTAAAGGAAAGGCTGGGAGGGGAAGGCTGACCTTGTCAGGGCAGTGTCTCCATCTGCACAGTAATTTCCCATGAGCTGACTGAGACCTTGGGCAGACTTTTTGCTAACAAAACCACTACCACACGTCAAAATTGATTTTTTTTTTTTTTTTTTTCTTTCTCCTTCACCATTGTCTTTTTGTCACTGAAGGAGTCAGCATTATCCAGTGGTCAGTTATTCAGCTGTCCGCCCTCCCGCGCTAGCAAAGCCACTTAAGCAAGTTAACAACACTGGTTTCTTGGGAATGGGTGGGTGGCACATCAGTGCAGCAGCCAAATTCGGTGACATGCGAATGATCCTGGGCCTGAGGCTTGCCTTTGAGCAATTAATTGCTATGATCGTAAATAAACTGTTAGATTGTGCTTCAGAGCTCCAGATCCCAAGCACTGATTTCTGTTAAGTGCTTTGTGAATGAAAGAAAAAAACAAAAAATAAAAAAATCTGCGGTTAAACTAATCTCCTCTAACAACGTCTAATGCATTCTGAGGACCAGTGCTTGAGGGAAGGGCGTTGTACAAAATGACAGACAGCAAAATATACACAACTCTTTGTGCAGGGCTTTTGTGGTATTAGGAAATAAAGCTCCCAACACTTGCCTATCACCCTCTCCGATTAAACACTGTGGTTTCACCAGCTAAGGATCAGTTACTTTAGAAAGTGCTAAGTATTTGTCAAATACTCTTCCTTGGGGTATTTCACATCCGGATCCTTTTGTCTTCATCGATGTGCCTCAACACCGCTGCTGCTCGGTAGGTTGGGCATGCTGCCTCCCACCCATCCTCGTGCCGAGAGCCGTGCCCTGCGCCGTGCCGCAGCCTTAACTTCCTATGTTGATGTAGCCGGGTGCGCAGGTTGATCCGTGTCGCTTGGGTGAGGTTGAGGACCAGGATGAGAGCACGTTCTTGTCACTGATGAGCAGCTCTATGCCCTTGTGTCTATTAATGAAAATCTCTTCCCCTTTGCAGATATGGGGAGGTGTGTAGCATGGTTCCTATGTCCTGACTGGCAAGAAACCCAAGGCAATGCTCTTTGTTTAAACTGGGTTGACCATTTTTAGTGTAAAGGGTTTTTCCAGCTGAGTCCATGGCCGGATGTGCTGTGCGTGATAGGATTATGATATTAAAAAAATGATGAAAAACACAAACACCGAATTTTAAATTTGCCACAGGTGCTGTGTTATTAGTTGCTGCCATCTTTTAAATTTTTTCAAGTCTGTTTTCCAGGGTTAGTCAGAATGGCATCAGAATAAATATATTCCTACCTGCATTGCATCCGCTCAGCTCTGAAGTGAAAAATAATGTGGGCTGAGCAAAACCTCTGCTCTTTCTCAAGATACACCAGGGGAAACTTGCTTCGTTTCTTTACCAGATATACATAACCTTCACAATAAAGATAAAAAAGGTGTGCGTGTCCCAATTATCTGTGATACATGGTTGTGAAAATTTTTTTATCCCAAACCTGTGAGATTTTTCAGTCAGTCTTCCTAATATTCTTACTGTGTGGAAGTAAATACAGTATAAATAAATGAGTTCAGAACTGAAAAACCCAGTTCATGTGCCTTTGATAAATGACAGTGAATACAGACAGACAAGGATGATTTTTTAAAACTTTCACTGAAGAAGGTTCAATTTGTGTCTTAACACCTTGCAGGATATTTGTACTTGTGTGAACACTATAGTTAAAGTGGAGGTTAGTCAAACTTTCTGTGTTCCAAGCTTAGAGAGTTGAGTGCGCGTCTACAGTAAAACTTGTTCTGGGCAGAAAACTGACTTTGGAGGTTTATTTTTAAGTCAGTGTTTAATGGACAAAATTTGGTAAGTCTATTCAGTAATTCTTCTCAAATTAAAAATGCTGTGTGTTGAAATGGTTTCATTTTACGTTGGTGGTTGTACCTGCAGAAGGACATATCTGAAGAATTTTCTCTTAGGATGAAGTATTGCAGCTGGGGACTCCAGGATGAAAACTTCACACGTGTGCTTCCACTTGGCTATGAGGGGAGGAAAAAAACCCGAAAGACCCAGAGTCTTTAGGATGTGTTTAAACTTTTGGGAGTTGCTTTGGAAAAGCTAATACTCATTAGAAGTGAATACCTTTAGAATCTAGTAAGTCATACAAGTGCAGGTGACAGTACTGATATGATAGATGAGCGTGTTAGGCCAGCGATGGGGAAGCTTCATCTGAAGTGGTTGTTGGCTTGTTAGACAGGAATGAGCCGCTCCCTGTGGAGGTCAAGAGTACGTTGGTATTTGTGTGGCAACTTTTGACTGTTCGAAAGGAACAAGAGTGGTTTAAATTCCCAAGTAATGCATAGTAACATGAACTGTAGCTTGCAAGGTTTCGAGCTAATATGTTGGACTGACTTATACTTCTAAAAGTTCTGTGTTTTATCATTAAAGTAAGACAGATTGCTTTTTATGTTGAGGGGCTGTAGCATGCTTGTTTCACAGTGCCTCTGCTGCAATATCCGTATGTTTTATATGACTTGCTGCGAAATATTTGTACAGGTGAAAACAGTGTCTGTAGTGAGCCTGATTTGTGTGTTAATTTACCTTGACCCCTAATTTTGAAGCACCATAGCAACTTTCTAGTTTTCCTTTAGGTCAGGTCTCAGTACTTTAGAGCTTGCTGATTCTGGCTCATTGTTTTATATTGTTAGCAGATTTGAAACTATTAAATGTTTAAGTTGCATTTTTCAATTACAAATTCGTAGCTTTCTTCATTGTCATTTGAAGTGGAATTTGGTGGGAGCAGCTCATAAAGTCATGATGAGGATAAAATAAGAGGAATACAGTTCAATGGTGTGAGAAGTGAAACTGGTTTTCATCCAGTTTTTGAAGTATTTGCTTTGTTTTTAACTAGCCTAGACTAAGGGTTGATAAATTGGGGGTGTATGGACTGTGCTGGGCAAAGAAAGCAATGGCCTCTTAAGAAATTATGGAAACCGTTCATATTGTAGAGCCTGGGTAGAACACTTTAATTGTACTCATAGGACTGCATAATGCAGTAAAATAACTTCTGGGAGGTTATAAGACATCTTTACAATGTAGTCAAATTAGAAAGAAAATTATTAGTTAAGAATTGAATAACTTGCTTAGTTTTTATTATGGTGGAGTCCTAATAAGATTTTACAAGGAAGCAGGTTTCATCATGTACTTGGTTTGAAGTCAAGTTTGTGTTGCAGATAGCCGTTGTTCTTTGGGAGCCTTTCTCAGTAGGTCGGAAGGTGCTCCCCGTTGGAGGTGACTGGCCGTGTCTGCTCATGGCTGGCAGCACAGGTGCGTTGTTAGGGAGTGGGAACCGGTCCCTCCCTGGAGCTGGAAGACATGGTGTGAAAGGGTAGGTTATCGATAACCTTCTGTGTGTTTAACAAGACAAATCCTTCCGTTTAATTGTTTCACCGCAAACAAACGCTTATCACCGGATGTTTTTGGACTTGTATCCCTTTTAATTTGTTGGATCAGGGACTGTAAAAGCCATTTAATCATCTGCTACACGAAGCAAAAGCTTCAACTTCAGAAAGGGCAGTGAAGGGGGGCCAGCGTTTCAGGGGTGCTGCCCCAGCAGAGTGCCCGTGGAGCTGCTGTTGCCACCAACCTGGGCGTGTGTGCAGGGAGGTGTTGCAGGGTATGGAGCAAGTATTTGCCAGCTTGTAATTGCTTAAGCAAGAACTGCAGTTGCTCCCAGTGCCTAATGTGCAGCCTCCTGGTGTCACTTGACTTCTCGCAGTGCTGTGTAGTTGTGGGCCCAAGGGTTATAAAGTACTTTATTCAGTAGTCTGTGGGTGAGAATGGGTAGACTGAGGTGGGAGAGTGTGTGCACTCTTCAACGCTTCACATGGCTGATCTCTACCCGTGTGTTTTCTCCTGCATTTACTTTCTGTCTATGCATCCTCCATCCCCAAGGCCAGTGCCCAGCGTAGTCAAGCTGTGGAGGTGAAAGTGGTGACGTTGGGTCCCAGTGGAGAAGTGGGATTTGAATTTGGATCCTCAGCAGCCTGAGAACAAATGAAATGTGTGAAATTGTGTGAAATGTTTTTTTCTTCTGATAATGGTGTGACAGCATAGGCGTAGCATCATACATGGTAAAAAGAGCAAATTAGCTTGAAGGGTGAACAGACATTTCAAAACAAAGCAGAGAATTTAAGCAGGTATTAAGCAAAAAGGAAGTGAAGGACTTAATGTTTACTTGAGAGGGCATTAACTTGCTTTTCACCTGTCCTCAGCTCTCGAGACAATGCCAATGCTTTGGGTACTAATAGTCTTTGATGTGGTAGCTGTCATCTACAAGTAGAATGGGAGCAGGCAAGTGGGAAGTTTGCCGTGTCAACGCCAACAAATACACTGGTTTTGCTCGTGAGAAAGCAGATGGAAGGGGTTTCCTAAAGCTATGTGCTGCCTGGGTAGCATCTGAGAACTTGCCCGTCTTCCTTTTCTGCTTAAGATGAATGGTCAGTCATTGTTAGCTTCACGGCATGTTTCATTATTGGAGACCTGTCAGAACAGTTGATTAATAATCCAGGGCGTTTGGATTCAATGTGATAAAACTAATCATAACAACGTACTTCAGTGCCTAACTTAAAGCTGTGAAGAAAATCCTGTTATCTTGAAAGTGTGTGTATATAAAAGGGCTAAATTTTTAATTTTTTTTTAAAAGATAAACAAAAACTCAGTTGGCAAGTTGCAGGGCGGTGGTGCTGTTTCCAGAGGCTGCTTTCCAAACTTCCCTGCGTTGAAGTGGAGCTGAGATTTAGTCCGGTCACTTGTGGATTTTCAAGAATATACTTCTCTGAAGTTACGTGACAGGAGTTGTTATGGAAGCAGCTGAATGAAATGATACATAAATAATTGTAATGAACACAAGTTTACTTTCTTCTCAGTTTTCCAGAAAAGGCTGCTTTTCTTCTGAGTGTGAATTTGCCTTTTTTCTTTTGTCATGTTGCTTAAACAATTTATCATTAATGCATTTAGTCTGTTACAGTTTACTTTTGTAGATATTCTTGAAATAACTTCTTCCAGGTAAGGAAGATTGTTAAATGTCATCCCATACTTACTTTTACCCAGAGGGGAAGGTTGAGCAAGTGAAGATTTCTTTGAGTTCAGCGGATCTATATGAAGCAGGTTTGAATTTACTGGGCTTGTTCAGATTGAAAGCCCAGTGTAGCTGCCTGTCTCCGAGTCCAGTAATTGTACCCAATGTACTGCAAGGGATTGATACTCCCTTCCTAGTAAAAAGGACTGGCAATCTGTAGTTTTTAGTGATGACTGTTTGCAGGTAGCACAGTCCAGACTTAGCGCTGGAGCTGGCCAACTTGTAAACGTTGGATTTGATTTCCTTGTTCTGTAATTTCCAGTGTTAAAGTGAGAGTTCTTGTTGGATGACTAACACATTTCAGCGCCGGTTGAGGCACTTTTGGAGACCCAGTGTTCTTCATATATTGAATATTTTATTAGTGACATAAACAGGTGTCAAGGCTAGTTCACAGTCACATGGTTTTGATCCGTGCTTCTGAATTTTGCTGTTCTCAGATTCGTTTTGCAAGAGTGTTGAATGGGGTTAACACTTGACGCTGTGGGGCTTCCCCATGTGGCCTGTTAGCCCCTCGGCTTTGTACCTCTTTAACACAACGAAGTGCATAATATTTCTTGTAATTCTGCTTTGCATTACGGTGTTTACTGTGTATTTGTTAAGAGAATTGGAAGTGTGTTCGGAATATTAAGAGGAATATATTGCTACAGGTGGACATTGATTCTTTCTATTTGAGGTATAGCTCTTCCAGGCAATGTCGCTGGGAGGTCATCACTGCTTTTGCGTAGCATGTGAGGTTCAGTTTGTTACAGTGTGCATCCATCCATTTCTTACTGGGACACAAAGTTTATCCCGAGGCAGAGGGGAGAATTCATGACAAGTCGCAGGGCAGAGCTGAGGTCTATCCGCAGGGAATGGCTGGCTTCTGTGTGACTGAGCTGCACCTGTATAGTGGTGGGCTTCATCAGACTGAGCCGGGAGATAAAACTGACAAAGCTGAATATAAATCCTTATATTAATCATTTCTGGGAATGGCCGAGCTATTAGGATTTGGAAGCACAATTCAAAGATTTGCCAAGTTAGCCTGTGATGACCACTAGGAGAGGAGTTTGACCAGGGGAAATGAGTTATAAAGTAATTCAAGACTTTCTAAAAAACCTTTTGCACAATCAGAATTTAATGACCGAGGTGACAGCGTTATGCTGCCATCATCAGTGTTTAAATCCTTGGTATTTTTTTGTTTGCACCTGTTTTACTGAGCTCGTAACTGGCCATTGTTACAGAACAAAAGTGGAATTTGGTTGAGACACCAACTTTTCTTTTCTTTTTGGATGGGGTACAAACTACCAATCTCAGTAATGTTTCTGTACTTGTGATTATGGGCACTGTCAGTATTTCCATCATAAATTTCTGGATTTTTTTTTTAAAGGAGCTTAAAACTCAATTGTAAAAATTTGTTCTTGGCAGAAAACTTGTATACAAAATCTCAGCTCGAATAAGGCATTTTAATGAATTTTGAGAGAGGGAAAGAAAACCTGTACTGCTCTAAGTTGAGTTTACAGAGGAAAAGCATACACTGAAATCTCTTGTTAGTGATACGCAGCTTGTAGAGAAGTAGTACAACAGAAGTTACCCTGTGTTAGTCCCTTGCCCTGCATTAAATTTTAAATTGAATTATAACAATTGAGCTTAACTTCTGATTCATTCTGTAGAAAAGCTTTTGACAAACAGCGTCCATTGCCAGGCAGGAAAAACAGGCCAGAGAGTACCTGGCATCAAGAAGCGGGGAGCTCTGTGGTGGCCAGTCCTACCCAGTGCTCACTGCAGGGAGAGGCTTTTTAAATTGCTGCTCGCAAAGGTGAGATATACCTTGTTTATGGTAATGGTAAATCTTATTCTGAAGGAATCTTTTCTGAAGGAAAGAAGTAAAAATGTCATTCCTATTTACTGCGCTTTTCAGTGCTGCAGGAGATGCTCTGAGACCATGTTTAATCAATGTATATTTTCACTGGATTAAATCAACCTGAATATTGACGTCATGAAAATAAGCTGAGAAGCCTGGTGAAGGATGCTGATGCATTTTACGCTTCTAGTAAAAACTGCTTCAAAATTTAATGAAGCGTACCATGTTGCTAAAGGTAAATGCAAGCAAACTGAGCTATAGACGTTTTGCGTGAGGTGCTTGCTTTTTAATAGGATTCGTCACTAAGTAATACGAGCAGATGCATATGACGCAAATGCCAGCAGTTGTTTCCCTGCCACCATTTCAAGAGGAAACCTGGTGATATTGATTGTTTTCACTAAGGGGAGAGAAAACACTGCAGCAATACGTGTCCTCAGCAAAATGCTGAGCATCTGTTTCAAGAAGCGTCTTTACTACACCTTGGGCCCCTAGTTGTAAATGCAAACTCAAGCAAGTTTACTTGAATTTCCATTAAGGTGGGCTCCTATCAAAGGTAGTCTGCGTATAACCTTCTTGTTCTCATCTATTCCCTCCTATTAATGCTTTTTGTCTTTAATAAAAACTTCTTAGAAGTTTTGTGGAGCATTAACAATGTTGTATACATTTCAGTAGAGCCGTCGGTAAGATACGTCCCTGGTTCTGACTGAAGCAACTGAGCATGACTAGAAAACAGATAATCCTGGGAAAGGACACATTTTGTCAGAGACAGTGGTGTGTGGAACCTGTGCCATGAATGGGCATTTCCTGGTCTTCCAGCAGGAAAAGACAGACATACCAATTCCCTGGAGACATGAATGTTCGTACGCCTTTCTAGTGTGTCTGCTGTTGTGGCAGGTTCATGACTCACTTTTAGAAAGAGATTAGTTCCTCGGTATTGTTGCTGCTGCTTGTGTATAGATGAAGCTACACAACAAGAAAAAGTCATAGCAGAACTGTGTTTATGCAGAGCAGCTTGGTGAACTGGTTTTGCTGCTGGAGGTGAGTTCAGTGAAGAAGTTTGTATTAAAAATTTAGTTTTATAATAGACAATTACCTAAACATTTCAGAATCAGATAATTTCGTTCTGAACTAGTTGAAATTCTGGTTTTAAATATTTTGACCAAGGTATGAACTAATTTTGGATAGGCATGAATAACCAAATTGCCAAAAATTCTTATTAGTAAGGGCCTGAAACTTAAGAAGAGGTAGCTATGCTATGGTTATGACTATAGGAGTCATTAATGATTTTGCTTCTGTTTTGCTGTTCTAATGATATTCCCAAATGCAATACAATAGAAAGATGTCTCAGGTCATCTTTAAATAGGAATTCAATAATTGCTGTGATTAGTGAGAAGCCTGTTAGCTTTGTGTGCAGAAGTAAGAATTTGATTTCTCCCAATGACAAAAAACCTGTTTTTTGTTTTTGGAACTGTGGGACGTTTGTTTCCATCCTGTCTTAATTTCAGCTAGCAGCTGTAAATAAACTAATGCTGCCCTTTGGTTACGTGAGTACCTGCTGTGAAAGTCTGATCTACGGTTGTGAAACCCTGAACACCGTCTGTGTGATTAAGCCTTAGTCTCTGGGTGGGAAGCAGAGAGAAAGCCTCCCCTCCATTCATGGAAAGCTAACTGGTGTGTTAGTGTTTCTGATAAGCCTCCAAGAGTTCAGTAACGCTTTGAACCTATGTGGAGTATTTGGAAACATTAATCCTCACATCTGCATGTAAATCAAATTATCATCCCCATTTTCTGAGTGGAGAAATACCCCTCTTGCTTTCTCCTGGGACACCTGCCTCCCCAGCTGCCTTAATGTGTTTTTCTTTGATGTGCTCTTGCTTTGATACCCATGAAGCAAGTATTTGTGTGTGTGGCTTTACCACAGCTGCTTTGCTATTTTCAGCCTTCTTTTCACACTTGGACTCTGCCTTGGTAGGTGTGTGAAATTCAGCTGTAACACCTTCAGGACAAAATATGTAGATCTGCCTACACAGTGTCAGGTAGTGCAAACCAGGCAAGATCATTTGAATGATTTACCAAAAGTCGTGGATGACTGAGAGCAGGATTATTTTCCTTATGTGCTTTGTAAGGAACCTGTTGAGAGTCCAAAACAGATACGGAAGTCTGGGATTTCCTGGCTGTGATAGTGATTTAATATGAAGGCAGTCCCACCTGCACTTTCTAGCTAGGCATTCAAAGGCTCCCCTGCGCATTGGAGTGAAACCGTCTTTAAGTCAGGAAACCCAAATAAATGGATTTGTAGCAGGTTTGGGTCACAGGTGGGGAATGTTCCCAGTTTGAAAACCCAGACTGTGTATTCAGGAATTTTTGAGCAAAACATACTGCTGTCATCTCCCTCCTCTCCTCCACAGACACTTGGTGCTTTATGTTGCAGTGAGATGCTGTCCAGAGTCAGAATTTGCTGGTATCAAGTGTGAAAGGAGTATGTTTGGCTCATAGCTTGTCTTCTCTTCAGTGGTGACTTTAAGGGACACAAAGCTGTCAACAGTAGAGGAAGCTGTTGCCTTTTATCCCCAGTGAATCATCTGATTTTCTTTTCCCAATTAACCATGCTTGCAGGGATTATCTCTTCCAATTCCTTTCCTCTGCGGGTGGTTCTTTTCAGCCGCGGCTGTCGCTGTTCTGCCACAGCTTCCCCCCGAAGCACAGAGCTTTTCTGTGTCCGTCCCAGCGGGAGGATACTGAATTCACAGTGGTCTTGGTGTGCATGACTTGCACTGGCAGCGCAGCTTGCCAAAATACAGTGAACCTGGTGGTCAGTTGAAGTCTCAACCCATTTCCTAGAGGATGGAGCTGCTCGTAGTGAGAAACCACTCTCTGCAGATGGTGCCTGCTGGCTCGTGTATGGAAAATACAGTGTTAAGGTGGGCTTCTAGTCTTCTGTTGCTAAAAGCCTCTAAGTTTCCTGGGATGCATCTCCAGCACCTGTTTGAAAATCCCTTTACCTTCACACCCAGACATGACTGTCTGCAAAGGGAGAGCTGGCTGGATTTGTGTAGTTTACTTCAATAGTGTTGTGCTGGCATTGGAGGAGCCTGTTGTTCTTGGTTGGAGCCATATTTTAATACAACTGAAATCTGATTTAGGAATTAATGTAGGTGCCAGTTTCTCCAGTGTGACAGGGTAGAGACCTACTCCTGTAGGAGTAGTATCTAATTTTGCCAAGCTCATGTGATGGGATTGAGGCAGGCATAGTGGGATGCACTCAGCCCAGAGCAGCTGCATTTTGCCTTCTGTGTCCTCAAAGGAGCAGCTGGTTACAAAGTAAGTGCAGGAATGTTTCTGCAGAAGATAAAATGGAATAAAGATAGGGCGACCCAGCTGTTGACTGAACGCATCCATAAAGGTGGATGACTGGAAAGACTAAGGAGCTAATAACTATTTGAAGCACTCCTAGAGTGGGAGTCTGGGTGACGCTTCAGCGATGACTTGTTTGGGTTCCTGATGTTCTTCTCCCACTGTGTGAATAAATAAGCGGACCTGGGCTGATGGAACACACCAGTCAAAGGAAGTTCCCACTGGGGCATATATACTCTGAAAACTTCCATAAATTGTTCTGTAATATGACAGTTTCCAATTATGGGTTTTCATAATAAGAGGCTTATTGGCAACCAGTAATGCAAGTTAACTGTGGAAATTTCTATTGCTTTTCTTGGCCCCCGTACACTTCCTGAACAGTGTGTGCTTTGTCCCAGGTGTACCATTCTGGGCTCTGAAAGTGTGTCAAAACATGTGCAGGGCTGAGACCCCTGAGAGCTGGCACTTGGAGCCCCATCAAAAGGAAGAAGAAAAGTGAGGGGCTTAAGGCACGAGCCGCAACGTGTTAACTCTTGGTTGATTTGTTTGTTTTCATCCTTCATGTGTTAAAGTGCTGATCACCAGTAAGAGATTTTTGTAGACACATGGGAAATTATTTTTACACAGTTCTGAACAAAGTTTGAAACCTATACAGCCTTGGGAGGTATAGGTATGCAAATCTCTTGGATCGCCCTTCCAGCACATTTTGATTAGTTGGCATTGTCAACCCCCTTTCCTCTTACGGGCACGTGCGGGTGCAGGCTTGTTCGGTTTATGAAACGTTGAATAAGTCTTCAAAGGGTATCACTGTTTCCAGGAAATATGTTTTTCATACATACTTGTATTGTTTAAAAAAAAAAAGGCAGTAATGGATAATACTTTGGGTCTGTGCGAGCCAACGGTGTGGATTTGCTTGGCATTGCAACTTTCAAATGACACACACTCAGCACAAGTAGATTCTTTTCTGATTACATGCAAGCACTGTGTAATAATTATATCTTTTAAAATATATATTGATTCGTGGTATAGTCTTGAAGTTGCAGTTAATGCAAAAACCTGTCTGCTTGTTTAGATCAGATACAAACTGAATATCTTTCCGCAGTAGTTTGAAAATGCAGTGATTTCGGAGAATCATACCTTTGAAGACGTAACCTTACGTTGCTCTTTTCCTCTAATCCACCCCTCTTGAGTGATTTATTCTACGGACTGTGCATCATAGGTTTTGTCCTGGCACCCATTCCTGTAGTGTTGCAGTGCCTGTCCACATTACCAGAAAAAGATGTCTGGGAGCCAGTTTAAAAAAAAAAAAAGTTAAACCAAAAAGAAAAGAACACACATGCAAAGAAAAGAAAACCAGTTCCAGTTAGTAGAGAGGGTTTTGTTGCCAGTGTGGATGGGGCATAATTTGATTTAAATGACTTTTGAAAAACAGTTCTCAAAATTGTTCCATGCATTTTCTTCCTGGCTACTGTTGAAAATATGGAGCTGAATATTTTCTGTGATGTTTCAAACCAATATGTTCTGGCAACCTCATAGCTAGGCCCTGTGCATTATACTCTTGTTTCCAGTTCACTGTGGCCTGGAGTGCAACACACAGCTCATGAGATGCACCAAAGTGGGAGGTCTTGCGAGGAGCAGGCAATACAAAGACCCAAGGTACAAGGAACATTTCACCGGGGTCCAGCAGGGAGGCTGCCAGTTCTAAGGGCCTCTTTTGTGAAAAGAGTTTCCTTGTAGGAGATGGAGGAACTGTGTGTGCCTCGTCAGATTTTGTGAGCTTGTAGAAGAAGGTTAATTCCTGTGCGTTGTTAAAGGTTGGATGCTGAACTAGATCTTTTGCACGTCCCCGGGATGAAAATTTTTTCCCTAGGGAGATTCGTTGTACGTATGATGGGCTATGGCTAAGTATTCATCGCTGCTTTAAGTGTGACAACATATGGCTGCATAGAAGAACAGCCTGTGGGCTGGGGAACCGTGGCTGGGACACGAGGTGTCGGCTGTATCACTTCTGCTCCAGGGACTACTATGTTTTGGGGAACTTGTGTGGGAAGGTCAGTGCAATAGCAGCAGCTATTCTGAAAATAGAGGCTGTTTTTTTAGCACAAAATCAAGTCCTGGGGGTGGCAGCAGGAGTGGAAAGTGTGGAACAAGTTTGTTGATCTGGCTATAACAATACACGGCTCTTTGTAATGCTGTTGGGAGTCCTTACCAGGTAGGCTTGTCTGCAAAGGAGATCGTACAGAGTTCTGTGCAAGTGAGCATGGGGACACTGTGTTTCTCCATGTCTCCTTGACACTGTTACCGTCAGTATGTCTCAATATCACAGAGCAGCCCTGAAGTGTGAATCCCCTCAAGCCCGGAGAGATATCTCTCAGAGGTATTCCCAAGTAATCAATCCTTGGGAAAGGTTGTACAGACCTGCCAGGGGCCTATGAGCCTTTTCCAGCTCTGCTTTCAAAGCAACGTGGTGCAAGGGGCCCTCTTTGAGCTCAGATACTTCCTCTGCAGGCTGCAAAGTGGCTCCTTTTTGGAGTTTTGGAGTGGTATGACTCATGCCGGTGGTGCCACTGATATCTGTGCTGCGCAGGCAGCAGCTGCTTCTGGCAACTTTTTCTTTTCCTGCTTCTCAGTGGTGGTTAGAGGGTACAAAAGGCAGGAGCATCCAGATGGAGCTGTTTAACTTCTCCTGTCAGGGGAACCAGATGAAATGAACCTGAGTGAGTGTGGTGCTGATGCTAGGAGTGTGTGTCCCACAGGCAGCAGTGCAGGAGCTAGGCTTGGGAGAGCTGAGTCTGGGGTGACCGCAGAGAAGTGGTGGGAAGGGGGTGAAGGCAGGAGGAGGCTTGAGGAGGGATGGGGGCAGAGGCAACTGTCTCCTGCTCAGTGATAATGAAGTGTTGATACACGGGTTTGGAAGCAGGCTGTAGGTGTGGGACGAGGGCCAGGGCAGCATGAGCAGGGAGCTCTCAGAGGCAAGTGATAGGTCAGAGGCCAGATACGGAGTGGAGATAAATGGTGAGGAGACAGTTCGTGTTTTGGCTTTAGGATTCAGAAAGGTCAGTCCTGACAATTTTCACTGTTGATGTTTTTCCACTTGTTATTCTGGATATTTGTGCAAGGTGGTAGAAGAAGGGCTTGAGCTGGACTTGGAGGGGACACAGTGTAACCTGTTTAAGTACAGCCTGAAGAACAGGGAGAAGGTGAGTGAACTGTTCAGGTATAAGATTTATTGGTGGAAGCAGGACGAAGTAGTGAGAAGAGGTGGCTGTTTGGTGATATGTTATTTTTCTGCAGCTAATTCTGTTACTTGTGCCACTGCGTGACAAGCCTGGGTCTGGGACTGCCTGCTCTGTCTGCTTGGGCTGGACTAAACCTGGGTGATCAGTCTGATTACTTGAATTAACTCTACTCTAAAAACTCACTTTGCTGGAGGTTAGTCTGAGCAAAGAGGTAAGGGCAGAGGAGATGGGTTGGGGATTTAGTGGATTTGATGGGTGTGTGTCTATTTTGTTTTGAAAATGCATGCATTAGATTTCATTTGTTTCTCTCCCACCTTTCACCTCCTGCAGTGGGAGCGAGTCAGAGAACAGCTCTGAAAAGTCGCTGTTTCCAAGAAGCCTTTGCATACTCAGATCATTTACCCCTTTGTATCCAGAAGCAGGATGACTTTGTAGCAACTGCTGTGACAAAGCTGCGTGTGACATCTGGGAACAACAGAGCCCAATGGGGAGGAGCAAGTAGCCTTTTCCTAATCAAGAGGGAGAGATTTTGGTTTGGATGTTTGCATGGTTATTGCATCCAATGCGATGCCTGGAATGTAAACTATAATATGCTGTTGAATATAAAATAGCTATCCTGCGGGCTGTTAGCAAGTGTTCCAGTGATTTAGAATTGAAAGACTGTAAAAAAAAACACACCACAAAACAAAACCAAACCAAAACAAAAACCCAAAAAGCCCACAAAAAAACAAAACACCAATCCACAATAAAACCCCCCACTCTAACCCTACTGTTGTTTTAAAAGTGGTGCCGTAACTGCTCCTGCTGGGGCGTGTTGCCTTTACTGAGTTACCGTCTCTGCCAGAGCTGTTTGGTGCCTATGGGATTACAGAGAGAAGCAAGGGAGATTGGGACAGGTGGTTTTTCTCTTATTGGAAGTACCATCCTTTCTTTAGCCAAGAAGGAGCTACAGTGAGCCAGCCTTTGTTTGGTTGCTCTTTTCAGAAAAGCAAAGCTCTTCCTTGTAATATTTATGGTGGCTTGGCTCTTGCGTGTGTGTATGAGCTGTGACAGCATCCTCATGTTAGCCAGGCTCTGTTCCTACTCCCTTGTGAGTGAACATTAGGGAACCAGCTTTAAAGTGAAGCCTGTTTAATATGGCAAAAGCTGGGAGACTAATAGATGCAGGTGTCTGCAGTATTGGTATGAAATGTGGTGTTTGTATTAGTGTTGTGGTAGCAACGGTCTTTTTGACGGTGAGACGGTAATTTGGTCCAAAGCCCCTGTTTTCAGCTGTCTTCCTTTTGAAATAATGGCTTTCAACCTGTTTCTGTTTCTCAAACGTGTTGCTTAACTAAGGCTCAACTGCAGAGCGGACCAACAAGCAATCTAAACTTTGTCTCTCTACCCAGTATTGAGCATAATAACTCGTCTATAGCTAAAGCACAACTTGTGTTTGACAAAAGTATTTTTTGGAAGAAAGGCATCTTACTTTGGTTTGCAGACCTTAGGAGGTAGGCTTGGGCTGAAGACATCGTTTCCCTCATAGCTGTTCCCACGTTTAGTCCTCCCTGTTTAATGTGAGCTCCCGGTATGCTATGAATCTGTCTTCAGCTTCCACTTGTTGGTGAATCTACAGCACCTTTTGGTAGCGGCGTGAGGAGCCTCTTTGTGCATCCCCTGTTCGCCCCAGTGAAGAGAATTACCATTAATGGCTTTGTCACTTCTAAAGTCTTTTGGATAAGTTTCACATTTTGGGTTTGATTACTCACTGTGAGGCATTTTGCTGGGTTTTGACTGACTTAGGGAGAAGAGGTATTGTGCTATACCATCTCCATTTGTCCCTGGTATCCTTCTGAAAATATATGTTGCACAAGTCTGACATGTCTCACCAGTGGAGTATTACAGAGCTAAACTTGCTTTTGCTGTTTATAATACTAAGGATCCTATTGCCGAGATTTTTGTTCCCTAGAAATCTTTGACATTCTTTTCAGAGTCAGCGATTTCCAAGGCAGACCCATTCACAGGCATGTGTTGCATATTCTTAGATATTTGAGTTTACTTTTGGCTATTCTCAAACATTCTGGATTCAGATCAGCCTTCTTCACCAATTGGACTTCACTGCTCTGCAAGTCTTTGTCATCTGCGAGTTTTATTACCAGTGACTTAGTATTTAGTTTCAGATTATTGGGAATGCTTGGCCCACTGCAGACCTCTGTGGAATCCCATCAAAAACCTAATTCCCAGCGGATTGTTCTGTGTACTTGTGGGTTTCCTACTGCGTGGTCATTGCAAGACCTCCTCTGGGGGCTTTGGTGAGTTGTGGAGCGGCAGGAACGATACCTCCCAAGGGGTCTAGCTGACCAAATTTGGCTAATGTGATAAATGTCATAAATGTACTCCTTCATTATCAAAACGCTTTTTTTTTTTTTTTTTTAGAATGAGTCATGTATCTGTTGTTTCTTTTTTAAGCGGAAGCAAATGCTTTCTTTGAATTTCTGAAGCAGTTCTGTGGAAAAAAGGGCAGCACAACCCGAGCATATCAAGAAGAGTTTAAGATGCTCTCTGCTTGAATTAATAGTGATGTCCTGGAGCATGGTGGGCAAGTTTGACCTAAAGAATCCCAAGATTAGTATCCTCTAGTGGAAATGTGTAGAATTCAATATTTTAGTCCTTCTTTTTAATACCAGCATTTTGAGTGAGGTGAAGAATTTCATTTATATTGAATCTGTGTCCAAAACAACTGTGGGGAAGATGATCCCCCTTCCTTACCTGCAAGACGCTTTCAGTGACAGAGGTCTCTTTGCACAAGCTCCTGTTGTTGAAAACAGTGACCTTAGCCATGCAAGGTGCATCCATACAGGTGTGTCTAGTCCGGTAGTCATCCATGTCTCATTTTCAGATCTGTGAGGATTCATGGATTGCTTGTAAGGATCGAAGATGAACCAGGAAGAAAAGCAAACCTATTAATATCAGGCTTAAACACTTTAGGGGCTTGGTGCATTTATTGGAAGAAGCCTGGGCGTTAACAGCTCAAAGATGATTGAAAATCACTGGTCTGGTTCAGTAGTTTGAGATTATAGACTAATGTGTGACTTGGTAACTGTTGCCATTGAGGAGGCAGCAACAGAAAAGCCATACCTGATCTGAGAGTAAACAGGCCTGGGCTTTGTCCATGTGCGGATGTGAGGTTTAGGTGGAAAGTGTGAAAAGCTTGCAGCTAACAGGGCAGATATAAGATGGCTTCTGGCAGACGAAGCAGTTTCTCCTGCTGCTTAGGAGGTAGCCTTTGTGCTTTCAGATGCACAGATTCGCAGTTCAGTTCTCTGTTGGAACAGATTCCTCCTGAGTAAGGACAATTGTTCGTTTGATGGCTACTTCAAGACTGAGCTGGATGCAGCGAAGTAGTCGCTCTGCTGTCTGGATTGTACGTATCCATGCCAGGGTGTACTTGTCCACTAGCTGATATTTTTTTTTTATGTTTATGGTTGAAAAAGGATTGTCATTCAAAGATGTTGTGTTCATCAGTTACGACTTTACAAAGCAATCACTGTGGGGCGAAACTTGATGCTTGTTCGGTGATACATGTTTGTTTAAAGTTGGAGGAAAACTTGTTCAGCCATTATCTTAGGGACCAGACATTCAAATAAGCAACTGACTTTCATGAAGATGCTTATTAAAAGATTTTTGTTATTAAATAGCATATGAAAATAGTATAACCATAAGGTTGACATTTGACTTCCCAGGTCAGGAAGTTAAGGTCCTTTAAGGGGCTTTAACCACGCATTGGGGGATGTGTGTGTGGTAGTAGGGTCATGCATTTCCTGCATATGCAGCACGGGGGAATCCCCTCCTTCTGGGTCCATGCAGAGTCAGCTACGTTGGCAAAGAACGATGCTCTGTACTGCACGTATGACTACTTGAAAGACTTAGCCAATTGTGTATTTGATATATTCTGCATCTCTAAGTACTGATGTGTTCAAGCTGTATGTGTTATGTCATGTATGAGCTTCAGTAGCATAATAAGAAGTAGGAGAGTGCAGTGTCATCAGTTTCTGGTTTCCAAGATGCTGCACGTAAGAAATGCTTATTCTGTCACGGTCAAATTTGCTGTTGCTCATATACAGAAGACTCCTGCTTTTTGGAATCTCTGTGATGAGCTCATGTTGGCCAGCAGCTCTGGTCATCTTAAATGGAGTAATTGTATCCATTGAGCTCCTGATTTTGTAAAGTCTTATGAAGCTTTCCAGTCTTGTAATGTACAGCTTCCCTAAATTTTTGGTGTGATGTAAGAAATCTTGGGTGAAATTCCCTGCTCTGTTATGTATGAGGTCAGCCTAAATGATCTGTCTTGGCCTTAAAAAGAAAACAAATCCCATCACCCATGCTTGCTAGCATCTGGACATTTTGCTGCTCTACACTGCGTGGAGGTTGTGATTTTGTGGACTCTGGAAAACTTTACTTAAAAATCCATTTGCAAATCCATAAGGAAATGTGTGACTGGGGGCTTAGGTAGTCACAGCTGGAGTATCATGCTAGCTAACGACAGCGGTGTGTATCCTCTAGCTTGGGGGAAGCACGGTAATTTTAGTGTATAGCATTTAAAAAGAAATCTGTATCTATTGCCTTCTTTAATGCAACTTAAAGTCTTCAAGCAGAAGCTTTTCTGTGCTGCATCTTTAGAGAAGCACTTCCTATTATTCAGATATATTTGGTTTTGTTTGCTGCGTTAGGTATAAAAAGCTTTGTAATTTAGCACCCAAAACACATCTTTCACTCTCCAAAGAACGACTTGGAGAGAGACAAATTCAGGCAAAGCCTGAAAGGGTTGAAGCAAATGAACTCCTGCTGCAATTGCACACTTGCACACATCTGGTGCAATTGAAATTTAAGAGCTGAACACATTCACATCTGACCACGGTGGGGTCCAAGCATTACTGTTGACACTAGTTTTCTTTTTGGATAGGCACATTGGCAGAGTCACTAGCGTGTGGAGCCTTGTCAGCTCTCTAATCTAATAGACTGTTCTTGCCCAGACCATTGTGTTGTCGGTATTTTATGTACCAAACGCAGCCAGGTTTAATAAACGGCCATTTTCCCACCTTTGCCAAACTGTTTCCCTTTTTGTCATAATTTAATGTTTGAGTCAAAATCTGCTATGGTAACAATTATATACATATTAAAAAATAAAATTAAAGATGGAAAGCAAAGTCAAAAAAGGTAACAAGAGTTCAAAGTAATGTCATCTGTGTTCTTTTTTTTAAGACTTGAATTCAACCCTGTTTTAAAATTGATTTTATTTATGTTAGGTATTGTGAAAAGATTGCCAAAAAATGGGTATTGCTTGAAAGCGTGACTGTAGCTTTGTATATGTAAGATTGGGAGTCTTCCTGTGCAGGTCTGATTTGATCTGTTTGCTTTTTAGTTACTAAACAATAATTTGTGGAGCTTTTTGGATTGTATTTTTCTTACTTGGAACGGTTGTCTTCAGCTAGGACCTGTTGAGACTACTTATGCTTATTTCTAGTGACTGTATCTAAGATATAAAGTATGTTACCAGGAAGATTTTTTAATTGCCTTTTTTAAAGCGCCCTTCACTTGCCTTGCTGGTGGCATGAATTGCTGCGATCGTGTACTGGGCTAGTGATGCTGAGGACTGGGGACCTTGGAGGAGCATCTCCAGGGAGTTACCTGCCTGGCGAACACCAGCGCCAGCTGGGGAGGAGCTCAGTCGCCAGGAGGGCACTGGAATGGGGTCACCTGGTTTCCTTGTGATTTTCATGTTTAGAAGGTTATTTCTTATTCCATGCTGATTTGAATCTGACACTGAAGTACCACAGCTCGAGTGAAACTTAAACACTTTTGAAACTAAAACCTACATCTAGGTTCCAGGGTCAGGTAGGTGCTTGCAACTCACTGTTGGTAGCATGAAGGGTGCTAGCAAAGGCATCTGTATCCAGGGTATGAGCCATTTTGATCATTGTAGCCTGAGATGGAGCAGTTCCTGCCTCTGTCACATGCAGTGCAGGTCTAGCATCTACTTTCTTGGTACAAGTGTTATTCGTGATTTTGTTTGAGAGGATTACACGTATAGTTTCTCCTCTCCATGTGCCATTGCTGCACTAAAGTGGGGCCAAATCTGTAGCACTGCTCAGAGTGACTTATCTGAATTACCAGTTAGTTAATGGTTAAGTAATTTGTACTCTAATTTAGTTCATTCCTCTTGGTAATTTAATTAGGAGATTTGTATAAGAACAGCAATAATTGAGTGCTTTTAACAAAAAGACTAGAGCCTAAAATAAACATAAACCTTGGTGCCTTACCAAGCTGCCACGGTCCAGTTCCTCGGCGCGTCACAGGGCACCATGTTCTCTGGTCTGTACTTTGTCAGTCTGTTCCTAATTGTGTGTTGGGGAGCTCTGCCGGAGATGTGCTTTGACATGATCCCAGCATTCACTGGAACTGCGTGAGTTCTGGGGCTTCCCAGGATGATTAGTGTATCTTGGTGAACAATGGTCTAAGCGACTTATTAAATTGCAGTGTATCCTCCTCCCTCTCTGTGCTTACTCCCAGCTTCTGGAGAGCCGATTAGAGGCTTGGCAGGAACAGTATGGTTATGCTCTAGATACACTTTGGATACATTATTGTCACAGTTGAGGTATTGCAAAAGCCATGCTGTTCCTGACTTTATCCTAGTGAGGTACCTCTTCCCATTGTGCAATATCTGTGGCTAATTACACGGCAATTGCAGTGTGCCACCAGCCACCCATAATTCATTGTCAGCTCCTTGGGGATGCAGATGAAAAAGGAAAGATAATGTTTTCTTTTTTCAGTCCAGTGACTTAGCTTGCCTCTTTTTTTTTTAATCCCTTGGTCCTTCAGGTAATAAAGCCAGATGGTAGTGACAAAGAAACAGAAGCCACGCATGAATCAGATGTCCCTGAGGATATGTTGGGGACTTGCGTTCCTCAAGAGACAGCGAAAGGCGATGCTGAAAGTCCGGATGTTATTATAGAAGCTCAGTTTGATGATAATGATGCAGAGCATGGACAAGACCAGTTCCAGGATACGTTGGCTGATGACATTAAGAAACTTTCCCTCGATACTGGTGAAAAGGGTGAGTAGATCAGATTGCTGATTTAAGCCTTTATTTGAACAAAGTGTTGAAGTATTACTTTGTTGCCTTGCTTTGCTGCAAGATATAAAATACAGGCATAAAGCTTAATGCCTTATCGCTTCTGTCCCTTTCTGCTAAACTGCCTTCATAGTTTTGAATGGATATTAAGGACTGGGTTTTATGTAGTTTTGATCAGTGCAAAGAAAATCTGTGGAACAGAAGTCACACCTTTAGATTTGCAATTCTCAGGGCTGTCTGGGGATTGCTGGTTGCTGTTTGATTCAAGATACTGCTGCAGCAGTTTCCTTCATCGCCAGCTTGGCTGGCCAATCTATGTATCTCGGTTTGGGGATACGAATATATTTCCTTGGGGGCAGTTAGGTTGGTTGCTGTTTTCAAACAGTTGAGTTATGAGCAACTTAAAAATTTGGTCCATTTAAAAAGAAAATTGCACTAAAACCTAAAGCCAATTATGCGATCTGTTTTGAAGGCAAACCTGTTTTATTCTGGATCTGAATTCCATCCAAACCATCAAGTGTTGCTCAGGGCAAAATAAAATAGGCTCCCCTGTCCCAAACTATGCTTGTGCGGCTCTTTGCATGTCCTTTCTAGTACTAAATCCCTTCCTGAAGAGCTGTGTGTTGAAAGGATTCTGACAATTAACACATTTAACATGTGCCTTCAACTGCTCGTGAGAAGTTTGCCAGGACATTCTGTTGCATTCCTGACACATGCCCTGGTTGTCCAGAAAAGATGGCAGTAAATTAGGACATAAGTAGTTGTTGGTCTCTGACAAATCTTAGTGGTGGTTTTAAAGCTGTTCTATTTCATACCTCCTGTTTTCCTGCTTTTGAAGATGCACAGACCTCTGCCTATATTGTTGGTAGACTTCAATTTTTTCACACCCATCTGCTAATAAAACTGGAAATAACATTGGAGTGGAAGTGTTGTAGTTTATGACAAAACATTGGTTTCAGCTCATGAATGGAGCTGCCACCTCACCAGTTCGTGATGCCGTTTCCTTCTGGGTACCTCCGCTGTCTGTGAGTTACTGCCAAAGTATGTGAACCAACTTCCGTCTTGTTCCGTTACCTTCCAGCGTAGGTCTTGAATTGGGAGCTACTCGTCTTATCTGCAGGTCTTTTACACAGCTATTCATTAACCCCATCTTTTTTGCAGTCTTGGTGCACACTGTTGAGCTGCCGCTTTGAATCGACTGTTCTAAGTATCCTGAAATGCTTCTGAATCACATGTTGTGTCTGATGCATTTGCTTCTGGTAGCAATGCCAAATTAAAATATAGAGAAATACATTGTAGTTCAACACCAGCATCTGAAATAAATACAGTCTTGGGCCAGTATTTTACTTTACCTGTATGACTGTGCTTTAGTGCAAAGACTTGATGAGAGTTACTTTTCTTGATGCGTCATAGTTCCTCGAGATGCTCTGGAGTGGCCTGTGTTGGAGGTTGTCAAGTCATCCCTTAAAATGTGTGCCGTCTGAGTGATTTTTTTTGCCATTTAATTCTATCTTTGGAGAATACTTGTAGGCAGATGTTAGATCAGCTTATTGTCTACATAATTGAAATCCAACCTACTTTTCCATTGCAGTTGCCTAAGCCAGCTGTTTTCTTTTGTTTTCAAGGCCTTTCTGTGTTCGTCCTTAACAACTCTTGTGGCTGATGTGAATGTGCTAGTTAGATTTTTGCTGAGTTTGTATTTTGCTATCACCTCTTTTAATAGTTGCTTCAGCTTCTTTGGCCGTATAACCCATACGGATTTTTCTCTAGTTTCTTCTTGCTCTGCTTTTTAGTGCCCTCCTTTTTTTTTATACATATAAAGTTTATGATGCTGCTTTTTCTGAAGGTGTTTTTGAGCAGTTGATGATTGCTTTGGCTTGTTTCCTGCCTTTCATACAATTTCTCATATCATCACTTATCCAGATTTTAAGTCTTGCCTGGAAAGCAGCTAAAGTTATTCTAGCATCAGTGATAACTGTCATGAAAAAAGAAAGGATCCTGCCAAATGCAGACTTAACAGGTGTGGCTCAAAATGCTTTTTTAAAGGACCAAACATACACTTTCTCAAGGCAGAACTTAGCTAAGGCCATCCACTGGATCATGGGACTGGCACTGGGAGGCAGAGTGCTTTGCAGGGTTGGACCATGGTGGGTGGAAGTGCCGGTCCCTGTGTAACGTGGGCCTCCCCTGGGATTGCTGCTGGGCTGATGCTGCCTGTTGAACGTTCCTTTCAAGCTAACTGCATAGGAGTTTTGTCTTGTATGTTACATCCCTTCTGCTGGAAACAGCTACTGCAGCAAAACAGAGAGGTGGATGGGAGATGAGATCCCATGGGGGATTTCTTGGTGATGACCCAAAACCAGCGCTATACTTACTTTCCCTGAGAGCATTGCTTTGCAGGGTTTATTACGCAGACTCATTGCACAGCCTTATGCACAGGAGGGACTAGAAGAAATAATCTGGAGCCAGTGCAACCCTTAAATGAACACTTGTAGTGGAGTTTCTCCTTTTATTCCCTAACATAGGGCAGACATTTATTCCCTAACCTTCAGGCGAAGGTTTCAAGCTGGACAAAGGTGCCATCAAGGGTATCATGTTTAACAACAGTAAAATCAAGAAACAATCTGTCATGTTCTCGTGTACACTTTATGTATGTGTATATATATGCGTACATATATGTGTGTATATGCGTACATGTATAAAAAGATCCAGGTATATATGACCTAAACAAAATTCAAACTAAACAAAAACACCACCAGGTTTCTGGGGGTGAAAAATACCCATAGCTACCCTAGTAGAATCAAAAGTAAATGTTACTCATTCTGGGGTGAAAAAACAGAGCCATGTTGCTCGGTGCTCAAATCTTTGTGCATGTACACAGGCTCTGCAGATTGCTGCCTCTCAGTCGCAAGATGGCTTTTGTTCGTTCTGACGGAGGAGTAGAATTACGCAATATCCTTGCTGCTGGCTCATTTGTTCTGTTGCTGATGGTCAGAATGAACCATGAAGAACAGAAGTAGACGTGTCATTCAAATAAGAGCACTCTGGGTCATGCTGGGAGTGCAGGCTGTTGTGATATCTTTTCTGACCTGGCCTGTGTCCCATCCCTCATTGTGGCTCTGTTCCTCCTCAGAGCACAGACACCCCCTCCATCTCTAGTTACGCACTAGGGCAAAGAATTTTGGGTTGGCCCTTGGCTGTCAGAAGCTCTGAAGCATGAAACGTTGTGTACACTGATTACGGCCCAGATTTGCGTGGACTGAATTTCCCTGGAGTCATTGTACGTTGGGCTTCCTATGCCTCTGTGGGGCTTAAAGGAAACTGGTAGTAATTATTATGCATGGGGCTGCAGGCTGAAACTCAGATGTTGGATCTCTTAGCAAAGTGCTGCAGCTGTGAGAGCTGTGCTTCCTGCCTTTCTCTTCCTAAGACCCCAGAAGGGATGGGATAAGCAAGAGGGAAGTCCACACAAGTGAAGAGACCATCACATTCAGTCTGAATCTCACATGCACTTTCTGAAAGTTCTTGTGCTCATAAAAGTGCGTCAGTCTTGCTTTGCTCAAGGATATTTAAATAAAAGTTCATAACTGGTGTCATTCTGCCAGAAGCTGTCCTGGTCAAACGAGTTTGCTCTGCTTTTCTGAACTCTTCTTGCAAAGACGTCGGGTTAAAGATTACCTTCAGGAAAGTCTCCATTCTAAGAAGCGATGAGCCGTTTTCTTCTCCAGCATGCTGTTCTACACAAAGAGCAATAGTGTCCTGTTCCAAAGTTACATTGTCTTAATGTGAAGTTTTGGTCATTGGAGGTAGGTCTTTTTTAGCAAAGTTGAATATCTCTTTCCTCTTGCATTTTCAGCTGTATTTCCAAGGTGTAAATATCTCTACATGCTGAACAAACTTTCTCTCTATTTTTTTGTTGTTTTTTTCCTCTCTATTTGTTTGTTGTTGTTTTGTTTTTTTTTTTTTTGAAAGACAGTAAGAGTGAGCACCAGAAGAAAGTTCCTTGGCTCCCTTACTAGTGTCCCACAACCCTCTCTGGGGTTTCTGTGCCCTGTTGAAATACAGGCAAAGAACAAGACAATAGCATCCTGGCACTAATCTGAACAATACACAGAAAAGATTGATTCTCTGTGGTGTTTGGCATTGACATGCAAGTCCTCTGTATTTTACCCTGAGACCTCAACTTACACTGTGTCAGTGCTATCCAGAGAAGTCATCCGCCAGTCGACATGACCTTTGCCAGGTCTGTAATTCTTTTCCTTAATCCTCATTCATATGGACTACTGCGACAGAGTTAATGTGACTTTTATCTTATCACTTAGTACTGAGCTGGAATACATTATTTCTGTGACTTGTCACTACAGTAGAAGGATTTTCCTTAAACTCCATTTCAATATGTAGTAAAAAATAGAAACTTCTCTGTGTCCTCCCAACTCAGGGAAAGTGCAAAATGTTCTGCACAGAATACTTTATAATGCTGTATCCCTACACAGACTTGCGTGTCACATGAGTTTCATACAAATGTGAGCTGTCTCGTTAAATATTGGAATCAGATTACTCTGATAAAGAAACGTCAGCAATCAAACAGTAGCAGCTACTTGTACTCTTGAGAATGGCAGCTGTGCTCATAAAAGTGCCTCAGCCTTTCTTAGCGAAAGGATATTCAAATAAAAGTTTGTAAATCTGTGTCACTATGCCAAAAGCTATCCTTGTCAAACTAGTTTGCTCAGCTTTTTTCAACTCTTCTCACGAGAGATCTTATTTTACCAGATATGCAGAATATCCTGCTTCCCACGGGGTGGCTCACAGAAGTCATTGAGGTGGTAGACTGGCTGCCCTGGCAGCAATTAGATAGTTGTGTTTGTTCAGGATTTCCACTTACACCTACATATCTGCAAATCAGAGTTTGAATACGTGAATGTCCGAGGCTTGCTCACTGCCTTGCAGTAGTGAAGTTTGAATAGAAATAGCTCATTACAGGCTGAGTAAACTGACAGCTAACTCAGCCAATTGGGTGATGGAAAATTGAATTGAATAGCTGATGGTTAATAGGTAGAGTCAACAGAATTTGGGTTGGAGCTGCTGCAGAACTTGCTTCTGTCTGCCTGTCTGTGCAGCATTGGCCAGGTGGATGCTGGTCGATCTCTTTTCAAGTCAAATGTGACTGTCAGTCTCTAAGAGCCGTAGTAAGGTCAGAAGTTATAATCTAAAATTGCTTGGTGTCCACACTGCTACTGACTGGAGGCTGTTATTGAGTATTTCGGGATTACTTGGCTCAACAGAAGTGGTGGCGTATGGTACCTTCACAGTACAGTTGTGTGATAATGCATGAAGCCATTCTTATCTCAAGATGATGCTCTGGAGTTGGTGCTTAGAAAGGTTTTTGGATCCTTCTATCAAAGGAGAAAAATGTATTTATAATCTAGAGTTTAGTTTCTGTTTTGCACTTCTGCACCTTCTCATGCACTTCGATGCCCCCTCTTGTGCTTTTGTGTGCTCTCTCGCTTCTTCTAAGCTTGGCTAGGTGCCTACCTGCCTTCTGTGTCTTCCGCTGGCGCCTGGAGCCCTTCTGCAGTTAGCAGTGTCTTGTATTGGCATAGGCAGAGTTTAGGGAGATACTTCTGTTCCTCTCCTTGGCCAAGGCTGATAGGGACAGGAGAATCTGGACCACATGCTGTCCCTCTGCTCTGCTCAGGTGCCCCTGTCTTTCAGTTTAGCTGCCATGAAATCCAACAGATTTGGAGCCCACCAACATCACTGGCTGCTGGAAGGAGTGTATGTTCTTCTCCATCCTCTTCAGAGGCTCCTGTTTACTCTGAGTGCTTTTAAGGAGTCTTCCTGCTTCTTTCCTAGCCTGCAGCTTTCTGGAGATAGATCATCTCCACTGCGTAGCTGTTAACATTTCTAGGCCACAACAGAGTGAAAGCTCACCAGGAAATCTTCTCAGTTACACAGCTTTTAATAGATATCCTTGAGGTGGAACTGTCAAAAATCAGATCGGTTTCAGTCTGCTGAAGCCTGGAAAACCAGCAGAGACGCTGGAGCTGTTTCAGCTGCTTGAGACAGCTCTCTTAGTTTATTCTGAGTTCACGTTTGCGGGTCTCTGGATCTAGCTCTTTTGGTTGTTGCTATAACTTTTCTTAAATGAGAGCATAGATTTCTTGAAGAATAAACAGTATAGCAACATAACAAAAGTGTTCTTACTGGTATTGAACAAATTCGGCTTTACAGTTGCTTTGGCTGAACGCTACGGGCCGAATAAGCTCCACTTATTCTTTTGTTGCACAACTGAAGCCTGCGATGGAATTTAATGCTGGGAAAGCCTCTTACAGTGTTCTTCCCTAGTAAGTTATCTTGACCCCCACATGACTTCTTAAGTAAGGGAAAAAAAAATTATGCAATTAGGTAACAGGAATTAGATTAAGTTCAGCATATTGCGGTATGTTCCTGAATTCACCTGTGTTTCTTCTTTTGAGTTGCAAGTTTAGGTCAAGTATGTGGGAGGGCATGATCCTGAGACTGAATGGTGGGTGTGACGATAAATGTATTGGAGTATGGTCATTGTTAGCAGCAAGGTTTCCAGGATGAATCAGATTAGGATTCATTCAGCTAACATATTTTCCATGCAATAGTAGAACTGGACACACACACTTTGGGTACAAACACACATGCAGGAAGGAAGAACATTAGGTAGATAGACAAAACACTCAGTGGAAATGTTTTTGTAACAGTTTAATTTTACTTGCCATTAATGTAATAAACTGTATTTATGTAGACTGCAACACTAACTGTTTTTTTTGAGGTTTAATTCTGTTGCAATAAAGCTTCCAATCCCCCTGTTGACTGGCAGCTTCTCAAGGACAAAAGAGTCTCAGGAGCGGGGAAGGTGACTGACAGGGTACAGCCGCCCCTTCTGGCAACTCAAGTAGTGGGCATTGCTCTTCCAGGAGATATTCTAGCCATGGTTACCACCCGTGTTAAAGCTCTTGCTAGAAGGAGTGTGGGGACCCAGATGGAGGCCCCACACAAGAACGCAGGTGTCCAGGTCTCTGGCTGCAGGGAGTGCCTGAGCCTGGTGCTTGTACCAGCGGACAGCAGAGACAACGGCTGTCTTCGGTGCGAGCAGGTGAATGACGTGCTCAGCCTGCTGGCAGAGCTGAAGGAGGAAGTGGAGAGGTTGAGGAGCATCCGGGAGTGTGAGAGGGAGACCGACTGGTAGAGCTGCA
>Ga0181612_119256_pt1 | contig 28897 bp, 35 predicted proteins | sample HoacroProtozoa21_FD_119630 | JGI IMG/M metagenome (GOLD analysis project Ga0181612, IMG submission 119630) | Hoatzin crop microbial communities from Cojedes, Venezuel. Combined Assembly of Gp0051906, Gp0051904, Gp0051908 | reverse complement strand
TAAATGTGGCATTAAGTACCGTCAGCTTGAGCTCAAGCGCCATACTGAATTAGTTTAATCTGCTTGTGCTAATATAATTATATATGGTCAAAGAAGTGGGCAAGCTTAGTAAAAATGCTAAGAATTTTGATACTTATATAATATCCTCGACTTTTGCTCGAGCGATTGTTGATGTTTTTATCCCTGTTATTATGTTCAAGAGTGGCTATTCTGTTCACTATTGCATTTTGTATTATCTTGTCATGAATCTTTGCTCGCTCTTTATGTCTGGGCCACTTTCGCATGTCGCAAAACGTTATGGCAATAAGATTCTTGCGGTCGCTTCAATTTTCTTCTTTATTGTCTTGCAATTTTTACTACTTAAGCTCGATGGCTCACTGCCGATTTTGTATTTAGTCTCCTTTGTTTATGCTGGCTATAAACGCTGCTATTGGATTTCTCGCCGATTCTACACTTTGCATATTATTCACAAACATAACGTTGGCAAAGTTTATGCAATTATAAGCATCTTGCACCAGCTGAGCGTCATGGCAGCAACCTATGTGGGTGCACTTTTGCTCGATGGACTGAATCAATACTTGCTTATCGGTATTTCTGTTACCATTTTGCTTTTGAGTTTGATTCCACTGTTTAGAATAGACATGAAACATGAGCGTAATGACGCAAAAATCGAGCTCCGCAAGACGCTTTCGAAAATTCCGCCTTCGGACATGCTACATTTTGGTATCTATGAACTCTGGAATGTGATGAAGTTTATTTTTCCAATTTACGTCGCTATCTATGTGAAGGATAGTTATCAGGCGGTTGGCATCGTTTCGATTGTGACAGATTTGGCGATTATTGTGTTTAGTTATCTCTTTGGCAAAAGGCTTGATTCTTCCAATAGAGACTTCTTGCAGCTTAGTATCTTCTTGGTGGTTTTAACTTACGCCGCCAAGACTACGACGACTTATGGGATTTTGCTGGTTGTTTCTTTCTTGGAGGGATTTACGACTAAGATGTTTGAGATTAGTCTCAATCGCGACCTACATTTGCTCAGCAAGAAGTTCGAGTATGACAACTACAATCTCGCTTATGAGTTAGCTGAAGATTTCATTCGTACGCTTGCTTCGCTCCTGATTTTCATTTTGCCGCTCGATCTGAAGGGCGATATTTTCCTGGTTTGTGCTTTGATGTTTGCGGGCTGTTTCTTCAAGTTTAAGATTCCAAAGATTGAAGAATACGACGCAGACAGCACAGCCTTGAAGGACGATTAAATAATTCTAGTCATAAAAATCCCAGCTCTGCGGCTGGGTATTTTATATAGATTATTTTTCTTCGTCTAGTTTTAATTCCGAACGTTTAATGCGTTTTTCCTTGAGCAAGTTATTGACCGTATCGCCTAGTAAAGCGTATGCAACGGAGGCGACTGGCAGACCGACGATCATGCCAAGCGCGCCAAAGAGAGAGCCGAATATTAGCACCGCAGTAAGAGTCCAGATACCGGATAAGCCAACGGATTTGCCAACTACCTTTGGATAAATCAGGTTGTTTTCAAGCTGCTGAATTACGAACGAAATCGCAATAAAGATCAGCGCACGAATTGGGCTGACTGGCAAAATTAGGACAGTGCCAATGATGGCAGTAAAGGTAGCGCCAAACATCGGAATAAAGGCTAAGACAAAGGTAATAACTGAAATAAGCAAGGCGTATGGGAAGCGGCCGATTGCGAGCACGATGAAGAACATTGAGCTCAAGATAATCGCTTCGACACATTGGCCGCTTACAAAGTTAGTGAAGGTCTTGTTCGTAAGGGTTGCGATTTCCATTGTGCGATCAGCATATTTCTTTGGAACAAAGGCATAAAGTAGTTTCTTTAGGCCATTAGATACATATTCTTTTTGGCTTAAGAGATAGATTGCAAACACAATTGCAAAGACGGTCGTCGTAACGCCAGAAATAACACTACTAAGGAAGCTCCTAGAGCCGGAAATCAGACCGTTCAAAAGATTCGTAACTAGATTCTGAACACTGTTTGAGCTGGTCATATTATTGACCGCGTCTGTAATTTGCGCTTTCCAGCTAGGATTGCTGTCCGCAATACCAAGCAGCCAGGTCTTAAATTCATCCATGAGCTGCGGCAACATCTCTGCGAGACTTTTAAGGTTATTGATAAGTTCTGGAACCAGTAAAAGCATCACTGCGCTAATTACGGCAAGAAAAATCACGAGAGTTAGAGCGATCGAAGTTGGGCGAATCCACTTGGCGCGAGATTTCTTTTTGCCCATGAATAACTTTTCAATTTTAACCATCGGAATATTCATTACGAAGGCTATCATGCCCCCAATAATGAATGGCGCGAGTAGCTTCCAGGCGCCAGACAACACTACGCCAAAGGCTGTGATATTGTTTAAAGCCCACGAAAACAAAATACAAGCAAAGATGATTAATATGATTTTTCTGATATTTTCTTTCGTGAGTTCCATGCTTTTATTTTGTAGTATTTTCATCAATATTTCAACTTGACGATGCATCGAAAGATGATAAAATAGATAACGTTCGCAAAAACCATCGCCCCTGCATAGCAAGGAGGAATGTCTCATGCAGAAAGTCTATTTAGCAGGTCCAGATGTCTTCGCGCCCAATGCGCTCAAGCTTGGAGGCGAAAAGAAGAAAATCTGCCTGAAGTACGGTTACGACGCACATTATCCACTCGATGTAGAATTTAAGAATTCCGAAGACAAAAGCCATACCGCCATGGATATCGTTCAGTCCAACATGAACCTGATTCGCAACAGCGATATCGTGCTTGCGAATCTGAACAATTTCAGAGGCAGCGAAGCTCATCCCGCTTGCGACAGCGGTACAGCTTGGGAGTGTGGCTACGCCTACGGCCTTGGTAAGACGGTCATCGCCTATACGGACGACGAAAACACTATTCCTCATGGGATTCTGAGCAATCTGTCTTATGCCGTTAGCGGCGATGCAGAGACTGCAATTTCGATTGCATCAAGCATCATCTTCGCTAGTCGCAAGGACAGACAGCTCGATACAATAGGCATCTTTACACTCGATCCCGACTACGATGATATCCTTGATGTCGATGCTCTTACGGCTTTCAAGCTTGGCCTCGTCAGCGCTTACGGCATTCGTCCAAATGTACAGCTTACAGACAAGCGCACACAGGTCGAAAAATATGGCATATTTGACACTAATGGTTACGAGGTCGAAGATTTTGGCCTTTGCTGCAATATTATGATTGTGCTGAATTCTAATATCTACTGATATTTGCCCCCATTCGGGGGCTTTTTCTTGGCACGAAAAATCCCCTGATAGGAGACCCTATAGGGGATTCTCCTCGGGTAACGTGCACGCGTCCCGACTCTTTCTCTTTCAGTGGCAACTCACCTAATTGCAGATTCCGCTTCAATACCCGCAGGTATTATTCGCATGGCTTCCTTGCCAGAGCTTTCGAGATCAATCTCTTGGCTAGCTCAGCCTCAACTAGCTTTTGTTATAGGATTAGCCTGTAAACCCACAAGGTCTCGCAAGTCTGCTGCGAATCAAAGACCCAGCTCCTTATCTCGGCAGAAGGAATACTTTACTGCCGTTGTGGCACGATTTTTAGAGTAATAGCCACGGTTATGTTGGTTGATTTCTTTCTGACTAAGCCAACCATCTTCGTCCACCATATCTTGAACCAAAGTACTCAATGGGAGTTCTATACTCAATCACTCTAGCCCCGATACGCCGAGGGTCGCGAGCTAACTCTGCTTGGTTTGTTAGCCATAAGAATCCGCCAAGTCGGTTTTGCACGATTTAGCCTTTGACGGGCGGGTTGTGCGAACCACTCCCAATCAAAAAGATTGTATGTGTATATTATAGCATATTTGCTATTTTATGTCAATTTTGTTATGATTCCTATCAGTGGTAATCGCCACGATCTTTTTATTCTGCCCACGCATAGTGAAGGAGGTATTATCTATGAAAGTAATTGTGGGAGACAAAGTATATCTGCAAAAATATGACCTGGTATTTATGATCCATGAGTTTTCTGCTGTTCCTGGCTGCATTATGGAGGAGGCATTTAGTTGCGCCTGCATAATCAGTACAAATGGCGGAGATGACGCCGTTAGCTTCGGTTTCTGTTTCGACAAGCCTGAGACCGTCCAGTTCCTGAAGGAATGTGACTGGATTCTGGATTTTACAGAGTATTCTTAGAAGAGTCATAGCGCAAGAAAACTCGCGCCACTTCTTTCGGATCCACCATCATTTGGCAATAATAGCCAGTATCAGTTTCACCCTCGATAAGTATTGGATCCTGCTCGCAACTATTCGCGATAGTCCTAAGCTTTTCTGTTTCTTTGGTGATAGCGTCATTCACAAGCTTAACCGCCGAGGATAATTTGTCATTGTCTTTCATACGACTCCTTTCATGGAGCCTTGCGTACCTCCTGTGGAGAAAAAGTTGGTTGCGGCGCTCCTTTGCAAGGCTTGTCGTATTTAAGCTTAGGTTAGGCTATTTATCAAGGGTATTATCGGGTATGTCTTTGCCTTGTCGTTGTAGCTCTTTTTGAGTCTCTCAAAGCAGACTGAAGAATTTGGCCAGAGTCTTAATCTCATCCTGAGTAAACTCGTGCTCGAGCTCGTTTGTTTGTGCTTTACCTTTTGAATTATTCATATATACTCCTTTATAAAAATAAAAACTATCCCACATTGCTGCGAGATAGTTTCTACTGGTATAACATTAATCAGGCATCGTCGTGATTGACCGAATACCTTAAGCGATCCTCATATTCGGCAAGATTGTTACACTCGCTATTTACCATGCGCACGAGTTCATCTGCAAGCTTTTGGCTATGAGTTTTATTTACTACTTTATGCCATACTTCAGTCAAGAGATAGAACTCCATGTCTGTAAGATATTCTAAAGCATCAATGGTTGCATCGACGTTGCGAGAAAGAATCTCGATTTCATCGAGACAGTATCCCTTAGTTGCTTTGTCGTATTTTTCGGAGTTTTCATCCGAAGCCGCAAAGTGCTTAGCGAGAATTGGTCTAAGCTCTTTGACGAGTTGGTTACCTTTCGGTTCCATAGTGTTTCTCCTTGTTAGTTATTTGGCTGATCAAATAGCGGATAAATTGTTTCGATTCGGCCATTTCGTAGACGGACGCCTACGGCTACGCCGCGATAAGTTCCAGTCACTTCGCCATTTGCAATGTGCTGATTCTTCTTTAATTTTACCACATATTGACCAGCTTGATTAATTGTGTCTTTGGTCCAATCTTTCGGAAACCACATGTGTTTTCCTTCGCGCTCGGCTCTTTTCGTGTGGTTCGGGATATTACCTTCTCGTACACCATTCTTATAAGGCGTTTTGATTGTAAATTTTTGACCACGCGCTTTGAGCTCAGCAAGATTGTCTTGGCCATGTCCACCACCTGTCATCCTGCCGTTTTTCTGAAAATCACCAGAATTGGCATGATTGAGGTTTGCTTTCAAAATTGGTCTCCCTGGCAAAGAAATGGTTACGGACGGCTGCTTAATTGCAGCCGCCATACTACCATAGGTGCCAGAGTAGAGTCCTCTACGACCTGCGCCCATCTTTGCCCCCTCGAAGACGATGCGAAGTATAATCGTCATAGTGTATAAACTTTGCACGATCCATTAGGTCACCGAAGACATCTTTCGGCATTCCTCCGTAGACAATTACTTGATATGGCTCGAGGTAATCAAGCATTGCTATTAAGTCTTGCCTTAGAAAGGTCTTATCTTCCTTAAACCTAGAGCATCCATACGTGCCAATGATTACGGTACTGCGTTTTTCTACTCCGAGAAACGCTGGTGGCTCAGGAAAGATGATTGTCGTAAAAGTTCTTTCGTCACCCCAACGAATATTGGGGATAACTTTTACTCCATTTCTTTGAAGATACGAACCAAGCGCTCGGTTTTTATATATATTGCCCAACTGAACAGCTAACGGTGCGTCTCTATAGACCGAATTGTCAGGCGACGCTACGAACGTAGCCGTTCTTAGTAACTCAATATAATCATCCGGGTGGATAAGCAAGTCCGAAAAATCGACGTCTTTCTCGTAAAAGACGACGCCTTTTCCGTCTAAGTTTGAATGCTTAGCTACGGAGAAAGGAATAAGACTTTCGGGAAGCTCGACTTCGTTCGAACCGCAAATCTTCGGAATCTCAAGGGCGCCATCAAAGTGTGCGCCATTAACGAGTTCTGGATTGAACCCGTCATCTATACTAGACTTTTTAGCCATCGTATTATTCCTTTGTTTAATTAATATTTTAAGGTACTAAGCATTACGTTTATGCTTTACAAGATGGCTAGAATATATTACAATGCAAGAAATAGTCTTGCTATTATGCAATTCTATCCAGGACGCATTCACTTGAGTTTTGATCGACGTAGAGTGGGTGCGTTTTTTGACGTAACTTTTTGGCTCACACTTTTCCTCCTTTCGCGGTGATGAGCTTTATTATTATTTGTTTTGCCGTGTATCACCTCCACGGTCTTGGGAATATCGTATCAAACTTTTCCACAACAGTCAATGATTTACGACACGATTTTTGAAAAAGTGTTGCAAAATGCTAGCTTAAGCATTATACTAAGAGTATAAAAACCAACAAAACGTTGCAAAATATATTGACAAACAAAAACAAAACAGGTATAATGATTACCCAATACAACAAAGAGGGAGCGAGAGGGGACATGGATAGTAATGAAATCATTGCGAATATAAAAACGATTCGCAACTCAAGAAATCTAACCCAAGGTGATATGGCGGAAGCACTTGGCATTAATCGCGCTACTTATATCAATATTGAAGCGGGCCGTCGCAAGTTAGCTTTAGATGAATTAGAGAAGCTTTGTGATAAGCTCGGCGTTACGCCGTCTGATATTTTGTCGCCTTCCGAACATCATAAAGCTCTAGTCGAAGAAAAATTCAAACAAGTTTATTATTATATCCTCGAAAAACATTTCAAAGAACATGGCGTTCCAAAAACGAAATTAGCGAAACTACTCTATTTATCGGATTTTGCATACTATTACGACAATAATGCTTCAATAACAGGCGCAAGATATTACAAGCTAACTTATGGCCCGGTCGCCGATTTATTCTTTACTATGACAGATAGTCTTTTCGAAGATGGCAAGATTAGAATTAATATCCTTGACACTGCACAGATGATTTCTATATCCGATACAAATACTGATAAAAAATTCGAAGAGTTATCAAATAGCGAAAAGGATATGATTGATAAAATCTGTGATTTTTGGAGAGACAAAAACACCGCTGAAATTGTCAACTTTACGCATTCTCAGAAGCCATGGAAAGATCGTAAAGATGGCGAATATATTCCATATATTTCAATTAAAGAAGAACCTAGAAATAACGTTTATGCTCCACTTCCAGCGTAACCCCTTGTGCTTATCTAGAAAAAGCGATATAATATAGCCATACATTAGTTAGATTGCGGCTTTTATCCAAACGGATAAGCCGCTTTTTCTATCTAGTCACCATTTCAAAGTATGAGGAGGCTAACGAATGAAATGGAAACTAATCATTCTGTCCTAACTAATCCAGAGTCGCACACTAGCGACATCTTGAGCATTCCCCGAGCAGAAGCTTGGGTAAACTTAGACGAGCTCACAAAGAACGCAGCAAAGGAGAACCCTCTGCTTAGTTTTGTCGAGCTCCTTATTGAAATCGACGAGAAGAATAAACGTCGAGAAAGACTTGAAAGAATAAAGCATGAATATCGAAATTATCGAAGCTAGAGGCGCTTAGGAAAGAATTAGCAGAGCTACATGATTCTAAGATAGATTTCTATAACGCAGAGCGTAGGGGGCTTGTAAAACGCAGGAAACAGCTCGTCGCGCGCCAAAAGAACGCTTACGACGCTTTGATGGATAAAAGTATTACTCTTGACCTTTATAACAAAAACAACAAAAGATACAAAGACGAACTCGCTGAAATCGAACGTAAAGAAAGCAAACTCGATGGAGCCGATATTAACTACTATGATAACGTCGGCACCCTGTTAGACATCTTCGAGCGAGCAGATCACATATTCAACACAGCTTTGCCGGAAGATAAAAAAAGACTCGTTGGTTTCTTACTATCGAACCTACGAGTTTCTGGAAATTCACTCGAATTAACACCGAGAGAACCGTTCGCTAAGCTTCTTTTGGACGCAAAGCGACCCTTGTGGCTGGGGATGAGGGATTCGAACCCCCGAATGTCGGGACCAGAACCCGATGCCTTACCACTTGGCGAATCCCCAACGGATAATAGTATATTATCACGTTGTTATTTATTTGTCTAGTTCCTTTGGATGCTATAATCAAAAGCATGAAGAAATCTCGTCAAAACGAATTGCGCAAAAAGCGTCAAGCAAAACAACTTAGCCGCAATTGGCTGCAAAAAACTACGGATGCTTGCGAAGGTTTCTTCCTCAATATTTTTGATGCTATCGGGCTTTGGTTCTTTGTTGATTGGTACCTTAAAAAGCAAGAAGCTATGCGCTATCTTGTTTTTGGCGCACTCGCGACTGTTGTCAATATCGTCACTTTTGCAATCTTTGACCACCTTAAGCTGCCAGTACTAATCAGCAACACGATTGCGTGGGTTGTAGCCGTCATTTTTGCTTACCTCACCAACCGCTACTGCGTCTTCAATTCCAAGAAAACCAAAAAATCTGAGCTTGCAAAGGAGCTCAGTTCGTTTATTGCTGCCCGCGTCGTCACGCTCGTTATCGAGTCGATCTTCATGTGGATTACGGTCGAGCAGCTTCACTGGTATAGTGTCATGATGAAAGTTATCGCGAACATCATTGTAATTATTCTCAATTTCGTCTTCAGTAAACTATTTATCTTCAAAAAAGACGGCAGCATCGAGCTCAAAGAAGACGCTTAAGTTTTCAATCTGCCCTTGAATCTTATATAATATCCCTGTTTATGGCGAAGTATCGCAATGAATGGAAATATATCTGTTCAGATTGGGATCTAAAATTGCTAGAAAGTCGCCTTTCTGGTGTTCTTCAAAAGGACAAGCATGCCGGCGGCGATGGCGGCTACTCTGTTCGCAGTCTGTATTTTGACGACTACGCAAATACTTGCGCAAAACAGAACGAAGCGGGTCTTCCTGAACGTTACAAGTGGCGCATTCGTTATTACGGCGGCGGTACTAGCAAGCATATTCATCTGGAGTTTAAGCGAAAACATAACGGTCGAGGCATCAAGAAATCTTGCAAACTAAGCGAGGAAGAATGTCGAAACCTTATAGCTGGCGAACCAGAAAAAGTTTTCTGGAGTACAGGTGAGGATTTGCTTAAGCAATTTTGCATCGCAATCATGAAGCGTCGCTTCGTGCCGAAAGCAATCATTGATTATGACCGCATCGCTTTTGTGGAACCGGCAACTAATATTCGTATTACGATAGATAAGAATATCTCGGCTTCAAACGAATTTGATAAGTTCCTAACTGGCGATTATACAAAATTGCCGCTGCAAGAAAATAATAAGCATGTGCTCGAGGTCAAATTCGACGACATTATGCCAAGCTATATTAAAAATATCGTGCACTGTAATGACAGAGTTCAGTCTGCCTTTTCGAAATATTACCTAGGACGCAAAAAATTAGAGGAATTATATTAATGGAATTCATCCAATATCTATTTGAAAATATTGGCAATACTTACAAGTATTCGCCAATCAGCGGCATTACGATCGCTTCGGTCGTTTTTATGGTCACGATTTTTGCGATTTACGAATTCTTAGTTTATCGCTTTGTGTCGCATCGTTCCTTCTATAACAAGTCTTTTAACCTTGCGATTGCGATTTTGCCATACTTTATCGCGACAATCATTTTGTGCCTACAATCCAACATTGTCATTACACTAGGCACAATTGGCGCGCTTGCAATAATTCGTTTTCGCACAGCGGTAAAAGATCCGGTTGATATGATTTATTTGCTCTGGGCGGTTCATACTGGCATTATTTGTGGTTGCCAGCTCTTCCCTGTCTCGGTTATTACGTCTATCGCTGTCACTATTCTACTTTTGATCCTAGAGAACCTGCATTTTGGCAAGAAACCACATGTTGTTATAATTCATAGTAAGAGCGAAGTTGAGGAAAAGCTCAAAAAGATTTTCTCTAACAACTGCCGCTCGTATAAAATCAAAAGCCGCAACTTCTCTGGTAGTGGCGTAGATTACGCCATCGAAGCAACTATTTCTAATCCGAAAGAACTTACTCGACGCCTCAAAAACGCCAAGAAAATTGAACGCTTCTCTATCATCGAGTACGATGCGGACGATTTAGTCTAATGAATATAAAAACACGTCGAATTATCAATGCGATTATTATAATTGTTAGCCTTTTGTTGCTTTCGAGCGTCTTTGCTTTTTGGGGCCGTCCAAGACGTATGAATTCGCTTTATCTTAGTGAAACCGATATCGCCACACTAAAGTCCGAACGTAACCTAGACGACTCGCTCGACATTTCTGGGCTGCGCGTTAATTCTTATGCGTTAGCTAGCTCCGGAAATAATCTTTATTATTCAATCGTCGAAAACGACAAAAACGCCTTAAATCCAATTCTCGGCATCGAATCTACATATAACGTTGTAGTAACTGGCAAGCTTTTGAGTTACGAGAATATTGAGAATAATGTACCAGTCTCCGTCTTAGTTTATAGCGACACAGCTTATCGTGAGCTGAATCTTTATGCGACCACTTTGCCGGTTTTGGTGATCAATTTCGAAAATGGCGTACCAGAAACTCGTATGAATGACTTGTTTGAAATGACACTTTTCGACAACCGCGAAGGCGTACATAACAGGATAGTTACTTCCGACGGAAAAGCACATAAGCGTGGCGGCGTCAGTTTTGGTGCGCCAAAATCTAATCTTGCGATTGACTTATTTGCGACCTCGATAGATGGCAATAAGCACGACAATGAGATCAGCATTCTTGGCATGCAGGAACGCAGTGAATATGTGCTCGCAGGTATGTATTATGATTACGAAAAGGTTCGTGATATGTTTGGTGCGACTTTTTGGCGAGAGGCTTCAGGAAAGCGCAATGAGTTTGGTCTAGATCTTAGCAATGATTGGCGCTATGTCGAAGTAGTCGCGAATGGCGACTACTATGGCCTCTACATGCTTGGCTACAAGCCAGACGAGACTGTCTTTGATATTAATACCGAAGGCGACCACCCAGACATTCTCTTTAAAGCTGCAGAAGGTGAAGATTTTGGTAATTTTATTTTAGGTAAGACAACAGTTCTCTCGAATTATGAACTGATTAGCGACACCGACAAAATCTATTCTTATAACATTCTGCGCGAATATGTGCGTGCAATGTATGGGAGTGACCCAGAGAAGGCGCTAGAATGGTCAGATTATGATAATGCTGTAGATTTTTGGCTATTTACAGACATAACTCAAAACGACGATATTCCACGCGACTGGGGAATGTATAAAAATACCTACATCGCTTTAAAGTGGAACGGCGAGTATTACAAGGCGCTTTTTATTCCGTGGGATCACGATATTGGCATGGGTAGCTGTTCGCCATCAAACTCTTTCTATACGCGTTCGCCGGATCAAAGCGTTTATTTATCCACTGATTTAGTCTCTATCTACCAGCGCGCTAGCGATAAAGACATGAAGGAAGCCGTTTGGAATCGCTATTTTCAGCTACGCGGCGGCTTCTTAAATTTCAGCAATATTGATAGATATCTCGATTCGCTCGAGGCGCAGATTTTTGGCTCTGGCGCATTCCGACGCAATATGGAACGATGGCCGGAATCCAATTCGATTGACCCAACACTTAAGCTCAGCAAGTTTAAGGAGTTTATCCATCAGCGCCTAACTTACATGAATACAGATTTGTTTAGCGAAAACCAGCTGAATTACCGTTACGAAATTCCAAACTATATTACCGTCTATCTCAAAACTGGCGAAATTCTCTCTGAGGACGACCCAGAATACCTCGTCGCCGCGCCAGAAGAAGAAAATTACGACGAGCTTTACGAAGACTATACAAGCGCTGGCTTTTAGGCTTCCGCTTATGCTAAAATAGAAATTAGTTAATAAAGGAAAAAGGGTGGAAAATCAGTTAATCAACGAGAATATCTATCATCCGCTTGAAACAGTTGAGGATGTAGAAGAGTTTTACGCCGCGATTCGCCGCGAAAAGCTTACGCACAATCTCTCGCCAGAGCGCCCATATTGCTACTGGACGATTGAGACTTATGATAAATCTAACGGCATTCGCGGTGGCGGCGGGCTTGGTGTACTCGCAGCAGATATGCGCCGTGTCGCAGAACAGCTCTCTGTGCCCTTTGTCTTGGTGACTCCATTTTATCCATGGGAATCCCATCAGACAATGAAGGATTTGGAACAGACAGATTACCACGAAGAGCGCAATTACAAAGACTATGGTTTTAATTTTGTAGATAAGGTCCAAATCAAGACTGCTGCAGGCGCAGTCGATTTAGACGTGGTCGAAAAGAAGTTAGGCTCTTCCCGTTTCTTGTGCGTCACTGAACCAAACTTTGGCGAGCTCTATTCTGGCGAATCTGGCTCAGATCATCGCTTGTATCAGGAAGTCGCACTTGGCTTTGGCGGCTACAAGGCTCTGAAGCTTGTCGGTTGTAAGCCTGCAATTATCCAGCTCAACGAGGTCGCAACCTTCTTCGCTGCCGTCGCTCGTCTAGACGAACTCGCAAGCTCCGGCATGGATTTCTACGAAGCGGTAGTCTATACGCGCAAGCACACCCTTTACACTAACCACACGCTCGTTCAGGCGGCCGAAGCGAACTTCCGCTACGAACAGTTCGAGCAGTATGTCTTCCCGAATATTAAATCCGACGCGGTCAAGCGCTGGCTTTCGAACCAGTTCACTGATGGTCAGATCCGCCTCAGCACGCCAACGGTCGAAATTGCTGAGCTTCGCAGCGGCGTTTCTAAGTTACATGCACGCGTGGCGAACTACCATGATATCAATGGCAATAAGATTAAGTTCAAAGCCGTCACGAACGGCGTGCATTTGAACACTTGGGTCTTGCCAGAAATCATGGAATATTACCACAGCAATCACATCTTGACGAAGTTCGACTTGCCGGAAGAAGTCGATTACGAAGAAAATATCGACAAGATTACTGCAGCCGACGTACGCCACCTCAAAGGCATTGCACGCGTTAAGCTCAACAAAGTGCTCGAGCATCGCACCGACCAGTATGGCAACGTTGTTCAGATTCCAGAAGACGCCTTCTTGTTCGACTTCAAGCGCCGCTTTGTCGATTACAAACGCCCATGGCTACCATTCACCGACGTCGATCGCATTGCGAAGATTCTCGAAGAAAACAATGCGCATTATATCCTTGCTGGTCGCGTTCATGCTGGCGATTCAAACATGTACGGCCGCTTGATGGATTTGCTCCACAAGATTGATAGCAATCCAATTCTTAAGGCACGTGTGCATTATTTGCCAGATTACGACGAGGAGCTTGGCCTTGCTTTGTCGCTCGGCGCTAACTCTTCAATCAATACACCGATTGTCGGCCTTGAGGCTTGTGGTACGAGCTGGGAGAAGGATATCGCTAATATGGGCCTCCTGATTTCTACTCACGATGGCGGCGTTGCTGACTGCTCTGCGGATAATTATCTTGGCGTTGAAGGCAAGACTGAAGAGGCTGAGGTTGAAAGCCTTTATAATCGCATGGAAGAAGCTGTCAAGATCTGGAACAACGATTTCGATCTTGAATACTGGATTCATACAGAGCTCAAAGCTTACCTTGGCGTTTGCTCCGGCTCTCGTATGATGCGCGATTACTTGAATTATCTATTTTAGTATGCTAGACTCTTGACAGAGTCCAGCAGGACTATTTTTAATGGGAGCAAGTATGGCAAACGTAACTAGAATCAAGGCAAAAGACAGCAGCTCCGACAAGTCGGGCAAGTCTGAAGATGCCGAAATCTCTCGCAAGGTCTCTATCAAGGCTAAGAATAGCGAGAATACCAAAGCTAAGGCTGCCGCCAAAAAGGCAACCAAGGCAAAAGCAAAAGAAATTCGCAAAGAAAAGCGCGCAAACGAGCATAAAGAAATGCCAAAATGGCTTAAGCCGCTCTGGTTCATTTCTGCGCCATTCCGTGCAATTGGTCGTTATTTCCGCGATTCTTTCCGCGAACTTCGCCAGGTACGTTGGCCAAATCGCAAAACCACTTGGAAGATTACGCTTTCTGTAATCATCTACGTTGTGATTATTGCAGTAGCCATCATGCTTCTTGATGTTCTGCTTACGTTCTTGTTTGATAAATTATTAGGAGGAAATAACTAATGGCAGTTAACCGTTACAATGGTAGCCGTTCTTGGTATGCAGTTAGTACCTACGCCGGTTACGAAGACAAGGTTGCCGATTCAATCAACCAGCGTGTCGATACAGTCGATTTCGCTGACAAGATTTTCGAAGCAATCGTTCCAAAAGAAAAGCAAATCGAAATCAAAAACGGCAAGCGCCGTATCGCCGATAAGAAAATCTTCCAGGGCTACGTCTTCGTGGATATGAAGATGTCTGATGCTACTTGGTACATTATTCGCAACACTCCTGGTGTTACCGGCTTTGTCGGCACTGGCACTCAGCCAACTCCGGTATCCGAGCGCGAAATCGAAAAAATCAAGAAGCGCATGGGCGTCGAAGAACCAAAGTTCACGATCAATTACGAAGTTAACGAAGTTGTTTCCGTGGTCGATGGTCCATTTAAGGGCTTTGAAGGCACGATTGCCGAAATCGACCCGAGCAAGGGCAAGCTCAAGGTTATGGTCAGCATGTTTGGCCGCGAAACCGCAGTCGAGCTTGACGCTCTTCAGGTTAAGAAACTCGAAAACTAATTCGATTCGAATAAATCCCCGTTTTGGGGATTTTTTGATGTTTTGACGATTGCGGCAATTGTCGCTTATGGATTTTTCAGGCATTCTTTTTGTGCTTTAAATTTGGTACAATATTATTAATATTGTTTTAAGGGAGTAGTGATGGACGAATCCAATAAAGCTGCCGATAAGACAGCAGAAACTCCAGCTGCAGCACCTGTAGTGCCACCAGCTTCGGAGCCAAAGCCAGTAGTTCCTACTGCATCAAATAATAACTCTAATGGCGTTGTGCCAGCAGGCAAGCCAGGTAGCTCTAAGGGCCTGATCATTGGTCTTTGCTGCGGTGGCGCCGCATTAATCCTAATTGTCATTCTTTGTATTATCTTTATTCCAATGCTCTTTGGCATTGACTGGGAAAAGTCCAAGGAAGCAGCCTCGAACTTTAAGGACGCATATAGCTCAATCGATTCTGATTGTGGCGACGTCATGACTTACGCAGGCAGCACCTATAAAACCGAGTCAGATTACAACAAGTATGTCACTAAGTGCCAAGAGGCTATCGAGAAGTACAAGACGGCCGCCGACGAAATCAGTAAATCCTCAGCTGTCAAGAAAGACAAAGACATCAAGGAAAAGTACGAGAAGTTTAAAGAATCTTACGATAAGACCGAAGCTGCCATTGAGCAAATCCCTGTTATTTTCAAGGACGTACATGCTTTCATGCTAAAGGTCGACGATCTTTATGACGAAGATATGGAATCAATCTCAGATGCAAAGATTGACGAAATTGTTAAACCATTAGTCGAATCCGAGAATGAAGCCTTGCGCAACATGGGCAATGATATGGCTTCGCAGATTAAGAACTATGTAAGCGTTTATAAGGCTTATGTTGAAGCTCGACAGCTATGGTACGACACATCTTACTCTGACCCTAACTATAACAGTGTCAAGCAAGCGTACGAAAATGCTCGCGATGCCTATTATGATACTGATTATGTAGAGCCAGATGTAGATATCGAAACACTTCTCGGTATCACCGAAGATGACCTAGACGATCTAGACAATGCCGCTCGCGGTCTATACAACGAAATCATGGATAAGTATCGAGAAAACAATTAGTATTCTTCAAAGCCACTAGAAGCTCTAGTGGCTTTTTTGACTTTTTGAGCGTTTTGGTGTATAATAGAAGAGTTACGCATTCGATAAACTTTAATTTTATAGAATCAAGGGAACAATATGGCAAAGAAAGTCATTGGTAATTTGAAACTTCGCATCCCTGGTGGTAAGGCTACGGCAGGACCTCCAGTAGGTAGCACGCTCGGTCAGTGGGGCCTTAACATGATGGATTTCATTAACCCATTCAACGAGCAGACTAAGGAATTCATGGGCAAGAACGTTATCGTTCACATCCGTGTCTACGAAGATCGCACATTTGATTTCAAATGCCTCGGACAACCAGTCGATGATTTGATTCGCGAACGCATCAAGATCGAAAAGGGTTCCGGCAAGCCAAACACCGAAAAGGTTGGCAAGATTACGATGGACCAGATTAAGGAAATCGTCGCAATCAAGAAAGATCAGATGAACGCTATCGACGAAGCTGGCGCTTGCAAGCAGGTCGCCGGCACCGCACGCTCAATGGGCGTAGAAGTTGTCGAATAATCTTTATTAAAAAGAGACTCCGTAAGGAGCCTCTTTTTGTTATCTGTGGCCGCGCGCGTAATTTGCCCAGACGAGCATAATAATTAACAAGAATACTTGATTCCAGGAAAGAAAGCTAACTGGGCCACCTCGTTCTGTACGGCAGAAATCCAGCAAAAATTTTACGCCAAGAGCGGCATACGGAAGATAGACATAGAGCTTTTGTTTCTTTTTTGCAATAAATGCAAATATGATCGATAACAACCCGAAAATGATAATCTCTAGCAGCTGCACCGGAAAATAGCTTTGCCCATCATGAACATATGCAAGCGGGCCAGTATATTCGAAACCATGACAGCAACCGACATACAGACATGAAAACTTCGAAATCGCATACATAATCGGTAGCGAGACGATCGTGGCACGCAAAAATCTTACATAGTCCTTCGGAGAACATTTTTGTATAACAATTATCGCAAATCCAGCACCGATTACCCCGCGGATTGCACTGAAGCTAATTTTAAGGGTCGGCCATGTTTTTAGATGTAAATCTAAGCCAAGGACAAATATCGTGGCAGCCAGAAATACAGCCAGAGCCAAAGCACTTTTTGGCTTGATTTTGTCGTGCCGTAGCCAGCAAAATACCGAGAGCGAGCCGAGCAGAATTGCTGCGACATTAATTAGAATATACATAATCGGCTACCATGCGGCGCCGCTGCAGCTCTGGATAATTGCCATGAAGAGCATAAAGAGTAGAACAGCTGCCAGGATTTCTAATCCCAAGAGCACCAGATAAACAATAATAAGGACTTTTGGCGATTTCGCGCTCTTAAACTTAGTACGTGCAACAATAGCAAAAACCCAGCTAGCTAAGTAGCCAGAGCCCCCAAGCAATGAGCAAAGACTAGTTAGCATATCGAGAGAGTTGCCAGCTGTCTCACTAACACCTTTTATGCCATAGCCAAGCATGCCAAGTAGCGACGCTAAGATGGCAGGCGCATACCTACAGCAAAGCGAAATAATTACATACTTATTCGCCTGCTTGCGCTCATTCTCTAAGTCTGAGTTTGTTGCATTTTGCGCAGGATTTACTACCTCTGGGTTTGCCCACTCTTTATCGCTCTGTTCCATATTTATTATTATATCACTAGCATTATAACTTGCTTATTTTTAGCTTTTCTGTTAAAATATGTCTATTATTATTAATTTGCGGGAGGCGATGAGCCGTCATTACCGCGAAAGGATTGAAATGGCAGAAGAAGATGCCAAAAAACTCAATGCTGAGGTAGAAACTACCGAAGCTCCAGTCGAAGCTGAAGAAAAATTCGCTAAGGCTGGCAAGAAATCTAAGAAGCACGTCGAAGAAGTCAAGGCAGAAGAAGAACGCCAGGCTCGCAAGCTTGAAGCTGCTGCCGAACCAGAAAAGAAAGCTGGCCCAAAGCCAGTTACTCGCAGCCGCCTCGAACGCCGTGGCAAGAACTACCGCAAAGCTAACGAACTTATCGAAAAGGGTAAGGTCTATGGCCTTAAGGAAGCTGTCGAGCTAGCTATCAAGACTAGCCCAGTCAAGTTCGATGCTACCCTCGAAATGCACTTCCGCTTGGGCGTTGATCCACGCCAGGCAGATCAGAACATTCGTAGCACCGTCAGCCTTCCAGCTGGTACTGGTAAAACTGTTCGTGTTGCCGTCTTCGCTCCGCTCGATCTTTGCAAAGCAGCCAAGGCCGCAGGTGCAGATATCGCTGAGGACGAAGAGTTCTTGAAGAAGCTCGATAAAGAAGAAATCGATTTCGATATTCTTATCTCTACCCCACAGTACATGCCAAAGCTTGGTCGCTATGCTCGCATGCTCGGTCCAAAAGGCTTGATGCCGAATCCAAAGGCCGGCACCGTTACGATGGATATCGAGAAAGCTATCAAGGAAGCTAAGGCTGGTAAGATTGAGTACCGTGTCGACAAGCAGGCTATCGTTCACGTTGGCCTCGGCAAGCTTAGCTTCGGCGCAGAAAAGCTCGAACAGAACATTAACGCCTTTGTTGAAAGCCTCAAGGCTCAGAAGCCAGCTTCCCTCAAGGGTCAGTATGTTAAGTCTGTCTTTATTTCGACCACTATGGGTCCAAGCATCCAGGTCGAGAACATCTACAACTAATTTGTAGAGCTATAAAAATATCCCCAAATGGGGATATTTTTTGTTGGTTTTACCTATCTAGACCAGTTGTTTGAATCATTAAAGATTGTCTCAAAAGCTTCGCTGGTTGCATCTTCCCATTCGCGTTCCCAGCCATCACTGGATATTGCATTTTGTGGATGAGTATAGGTAACTATATAATCTTCGTCACGATAGACTACCTGATAGTTTACGCTTACACCATTCGCTTCAGCTTCAGCAGCCTTGCCGTCCATGTCCTGCGCTTCCCACCATGTTTTTTGATATACCGAGAGAGTTGCCATACCTAGCCAGTAATCAGCGCCATCTGCGCCATCAAAGCCGGTAGCCGGAATTGAGCCTACTGCATAATTAGGCAAGTTTTGATAGCCCCAGGTATTTTCTGATAGGCCGCCTAGCACAATCTGCTCAGACGCATTGCCCGCTGGCCACTGAGAGTAAGCGTAGTTAATAACCGTAAACTTCGAGCCGAGATTCAGTGAAATGCCAGATTCCCTAAATTTAACCGTATAATCACCGCTCTGATTCTGCGCAATCGTACCAGTATCCGTATTATCGGCGCCAGAAATCTCGTCCTTGATATCACAATTCGCAGTGCCGCCGCCTTCGGAAGTATCCTTCTGTGTACCATTGTTGCCGCTAACTAGGTTGTAAATCGTGTATCCGCCAGTGCCAAGAAAACCCAAAGCGCAGATAATTGCAGTAATCATCCAACCCTTAGATGATTTAGTTGTTTTTGGAGCCGGCACGCCTGCTAGCTCGCTGATTTTTGGTTCATTTGCCCCTTCGGCCATTTTTCCTCCTTTTTATAAGTTTTCAAAGCTTCCATCATCGTGACGACACGAATTCTTTTCTGGATAGCTTTCGCGAATAATTTTGCGCTCTAGTTCGGACATATCTTCGCAAAGCGGCGCAGCCTGCGAGCCCATAGCATTTATTAGAATCCATTCACTGTCACTCGCGGTCGAGCGATAGTAATATTTAGCATCGCCATAATTGCCAGAACCAACATATAGTCTTGCAACCAGATAATCTCCATTCGTTGTAGCACGCAAATCATCAACATAGACCTGCGAATCAGTATAAATCGCTTTAGCAGAGCCGATCAGTTCGTCGATCTTGAAATCATAAGCCGCAAAAGCATTATCTGAAGTCTCGCCTGACTTTGATTCGCTTGGCGTCTCCGTCTTTTGCGACTGCTCTTCTTCTGGAGTCTCGATCGGAGTAGGCTCTAGTGTTTCAGGCTCATCATCATCTTTGGCGAGCGGCGAAGTAAAAACAAAGCTTCTGCCGTCTTCGCTCTCTTCGATAGTGATAATGCCAGTCGCAAACAAAATACAAAGCGCAATACTCGCAATAAATAATAGACCAAATATAAAAGTAATAACTTTCCAGCCAAAGCTTTTCGCCTTTTTGATGTGGCGGCCGCTTGCCGGAAGTCCTTCGTCGCTCTCTTCCATCTATTTATATTTTAGCATAAGCTAATTCCAAATGTCACTCACAAAAAATCTCCGATAGGCGGAGACTTTCTGTTAATGATTGCTGAATTAGCGCTTCTTTTCCTTAACTTCGTTGCGGCCAAGGTTCTTCTTGGTCTCAGTGAAGACGACGTGCTTGCGTAGCACTGGGTCGTACTTGCGGAGGCTAAGCTTATCTGGAGTGTTCATCGTGTTCTTCTTGGTGTAATACTGGCGGATACCAGATTCCTCAGAAACGAGACCAACAAGCTTGCGCTTAGTATTATTTTTCTTTGCCATATTGAGGTTATTTTAGCATATCTACAAGTATTTTACAAGAGATGGGATTTCGGATCGCGCTTTCCGTCTATGCTAAAATATTTATATGAAGTCTAAGGAAACAACAAAATCTAACGAGATCTCTAAAGCATTCAAGCTTTATATCATTCTTTTTGCAGTAGCACTAGTCTTTACTGCTTGTATTTCGCTAATCGATCGCCGCGCAATTGGTCCAAATGGCAGCTGGGTCGGCTTTGCTACTATTAACGAAGCTTTCAACAAAACTTTCGGTTATACCCGCTGGTTACACGTCGTAACTGAATATGCCGGCTATGTTCCAGCACTCGGAGCTTTGTTTTATGCAATTATGGGGTTAATCCAGCTTGTTAAGCGCAAGAGTATCAAGAAGGTCGATGCCCCTCTACTCGTATTGGCGGGTTTTTATGTACTTGTTGGCCTAGTATATTTTGGTTTTGAGCTTCTTAGTTTGAATTGCCGCCCAGTGCTCATTGACGGCGAGCTTGAGGCCTCTTATCCAAGCTCTCATACTTTTCTAACTGTTGCGCTTTGCTGCAGCTCGCTGCTGATGAACAAAATATATTTTGCAAAGAACAGCTGGGCTCGCTGGATGAATATTGCATCGATTGTTTTCCTGATTTTCGTGCCGCTCGGCCGCCTTTTCTGTGGAGTACACTGGCTAACGGATATTATTGGCGGCTATCTAATTGGCGCAGCTCTAGTCGCACTGCTTAACTTCTCGCTTAAATCTATCCCAGAGAAATCAAAGAAAAAGAAATCCGAAAAATAAAGCAAGAGAAAGCCACCGTCCGAAAACGGTGGCATTTTTAGTCATTTATAGCAAGTATCCGCTTATGTTTTCTTGACTTTTGCCCTAGTTTCTTGTATAATATTTTGAGTTATTTCGCACTTTTACATCTATTCCACCACGCCAGAAAGGGGTTCCTTATGAGTAAGAAAAGTTCCGCAAAATTCAAATCCAAGATCAAGAAGCAGACAGAGCGTAACACAAAACGTGAGAAGAAGATCAATGATGGCATTCTTGAAGCCTTAAAGCAGGTATCTTTCTATCCCGGAACACTCATCGACGAGATGTGTGCGCCCGACAAGGATACTATCGTTTTTAAAGGCATGACCGAAGCTATCGCAGATTTCTTGAATACTAATAGCTCTAAGAATACCAAAGCTCTTCCTCTGACAGATTTTTATGCAGAAGCAAAGACGAACGATGGGCACCTTGTCAAAATCCACTGGGTACCATACGATACTTCTTTTGACAAGCACGCCATTTATCATTTTGGCCGTCGCCAATGCCTTGAATGTATCAAAGAACAGACAGAAAGGCTTGGTCGCGAGTTCGATACGAGAGGCGGCAATTCTGTCTTAAATCAGATTTTTCACTACGACAAATTCACGCCAGACTCGCTGATTGCAACCGTTTTTGTAACGATCGATGATGTCCACAGTATTGGTTTCATACTTAGTGATAGTCGAGGAGCAAACCTTTACCTTAGCACTCATCACGTTTCCATGCTTGAGCTAAAAGACAAGCGCCCAGAACAGTTTGACAACTATTACTATATGCTTGAAAATATACCGAACTACATCTTCGGCATTCAGTATGTTGTCTCGCTGTATTTGAGCGGCGAGGAGTTACCTAAGCTTCCGGCGAACTTCTCTACTCCTGACAGTACAAAGCCTCAGCGCGAGCATGACAATAGTTGCCGCAGCTCCGCAAAACCCCAAAAGCCTAGCGAGCCCAGCTGTGTTGCTTATATTCGCTACGACGCCATTGATGGCAAGGTTTGCATCAGCAACAGTAGTCATGAGTATGCGATGAAGTGGTGGGTAGTCACAGGCCACAAGCGTCACTACCAGAGCGGCAAAATTTCAGTCGTCCGCCCGTATATTAAGGGTGACAAGGACGACCCTGAAGCCCAGAAAGCCCTCGCAGAAGTGATTGCTGGTCAGAACCGCATCAAGTACTATCAGCTGATTGCGCGCAAATCTAAATAACTGTCTCCCCCGACTACCTAGCCGGGGGATTTTTCTTGTACAATATAGCTATGAGTAGAGAGTATCGCGAGAAAATCGACGAAGTTATGAGTCAGATTGATTATGGCTGGGTAGATTTTAGCGGCGAGAAGCATACCGAGCTTAAAGGCTTTTCTAAAACTTATGCCCTGCAGCTGCCTAACGAGCTACTCGAAAGCAAACTTGGCGTTTGTTGGGACCAGGTCGAGCTTGAGCGTAAGCTATTCGACGATGCGGGAATAGATGCGCAGGCTTTCTTTATTGTTTATTACGATGACGATAAATACCCGACGCATACTTTTATACTCTTCGAAGAAGATGGCAAGGTAATCTGGTACGAGCACGCTTGGGAAATGTTTGCAGGTTGGCACGAGTTTGATAACTGGCAAGACGCGATGCGCACGATTCGGGATAATTTTATCAAGGTCGAGAAGATTGACGTCAAAAATCCGTTAAATCTTGTAATTTGCGAGAATTACCCTGCGCCCAGCAAGAAGCTAGGCTGTTTGGATTTTTACCATCACTGCGAAAAAAGTCCGCATTTTAAACCCGAGGAGGAGCATGAGTAAGGTTGTTTTAACTGCAATACATGAGAATAATTATTTTGAGCCAGGCGCTTGGGAGAATACCACTTGGACAATTCGGGACGACAAGAGCGTGATTGTAAATCTGCGCTACAATATGAACGATGCCAAAGATAAGGATATTAGCATTCGTATTTCCGACGATGATTACGAGAAGATTTTTGAGCTGCTCAATGAAGGCAAGGTTCAGGATAAGCAGGTTTTCGCACTCGACGGCGACGGCTGGTCTTTTAAGCAATTTGAGAACGGTGCCAAGATTTATGAGCGCCGCCATGGCTACATTTATGGGATTGCAGGTTTTGAAAAACTTGAGCGATTGCTATATAAATTATCAAGATGAGAACACAGGAGCTATAGCTATCACCCCCCTCGGAAGACTGTCTAGAAATAAAAAAATAGCCCTTCGGGGCATTTTCGTTTATGGAGCCGCCTTCGAGATTTGAACTCGAGACCCCTTCCTTACCATGGAAGTGCTCTACCACTGAGCTAAGGCGGCAATACGTAAATATTAGCATATCTTTATCAATATGGCAAGACGGCGCGCAGACCATCGGCTCAAAAATCTAGAACTTATCAATAATTGGCGCGATTTCCTTATACGAAACGTTACGCACCTTGTGATACTCGGCAATCCTATCCGTATTGTACTCAATTGTATAGTTGGTCGTGTAGCCCTTCTTGACCCCAAACTCCTTGGTCGCGAAGCCGATTAGATAAGAAATCTCCTCGTCTGTCAGGTCTTAACTACGAACTTTTTTGCTATCTCGGCTCAAAATCGAGAGCACCGGACTAACCGCGCCAAAATTCATCTCGGTCGTCTCTTCCATATAGATTTTCTTGGCCTCGAGATCGACATAGTAATACTCGTAACTCTCAACCGCCGTCTCAGCGCCATCAGATTCGAGAATTGGCGTAATCATAATGTCCTTATGAACATTAACGGTTTTAGCGCCAGATATCATCCAGCTGCCATAGCGATATATCAAAAACAACACTACCGCCAGCAAGATTATCTTAAGAGGGATACCCCAGCCAAACTGTCGTTCTTCTTTTACGCCCATCTTTACTTTTTAATTTTATCATAAGCTAAAAACGTTAGCATCTTGCAAAAAATCGCAATCCGTGATATAATAGATTTATTCGTTATCCGCTCGTTTTAGCGGATTTGTTCATTTTTCAGAGGAGGCGCAACATGACCGAACGAGAGATAATAATGTGGCGAGACATCTATCATATCAGCGGAATGCATGGTCTGATTGTAAGTGGATGTCCTAGCGACATGATAGAAATCATCCGCAAAGACGACAGAGCAAGCCTCGGCATCAGCCGCGAGGAAGACACAGCAGCACAGAACGCTGTCGATCACGCAGAAAAGCTCAAGAATGCTCTGATTATCCAGCTGCCGCATAGCCACTGGCGCTGTGCAACAGATTACCTGCTCTTTGCAATGAGGCCGTATTTTATAACTTTGCGCAACGGCAGCGCAGTCGTTCATCTGTTTTGCGATGCAGAATACCAGTTCAGGCAGCATTTCGGCAAAGAGGTCGATTTCGTTGACGACATGTATTTTCTTGTTCCTCCTGCGCACAAGCAGGAGGCATATGAACAGTTCTGCTCGCTCATATAAGCTTCAGCCCGCGCTTGCGGGCTTTTTTCTGAGCGGCATACAAAAACTCCCCTTGGGGGGGGAGTTTTTAGTGCTTTAGTATCTTGGTGCGATTTCTTTGATATATTGAATCTCCGTCACATCGAGCGATTCATGAATGTCTTGCGAGACCTTTACGATACGTGGGTCAAAACTAAAGATTTCAGCACGCTGCGATAGCGAGTTCGGACTAAGCGTTTCGCCATCAAAACTACCGCCTCCTTTTGAACGATCAAGCAAGAGATGATTTTCGGTATCGCTAATCTTACCCTTAGAATATACAGCACCATTGATAATCAGATCATTATTGCATTTCTCCAAAAGCGCTTGGTTGCCGGTCTTAGCATCTTTATCACCCTCATCACAAGTATCCAGTCCGTCTTCTGCGACAATTATGGCGTCAATTTGCGTTGCGGCATTAGAAATCTTGATATTCTTACCGTAAATTACAATGACTGCGTTCTCAGAGTTATTATAGATGTTGCTCGGGATCGTGAAGTTAGAATTGCTATTCGCTTTATATAGCACTAGGCCTGAATAGCTATCATCTATGCTCGTCGTACCATCCGGAAGAACACTACAGTTACCCGAAGCGTTGCCGCTTTCGTCATAACAGTAGCCTTTGATGTTCTCTGCGAATTTCTTCGAGAGTTGCAAGGCGTTTTCCGCATCGGAGCCAATACCATAATCTGGAGAAGCAGTGTTGCCGAGTGTTTGCGGAACACGCAGCTCGCCAGTATCATTTATGCCATCAGTCATGTAGTCCCCATCACTATTTGGCGCGCTCTGCGGAGTAGCATAAGCAAGCGATGCGCCACTACCAGCCTTTTTGGCTTTGCTAGCAACAAGGTCATACTCAGCCCAGCTCCCAAAGATGCGATGATTATAGCTCGTGGTCGAGGTTTTGACTTCGCCACTTGCAACAAGTGAGCCACCCTCAACGCTCATGGTTGGATATTTGCCAACCGTCGCACAATTAATCCTGAATCGCCAGTACGGGTTTTCGCCAAAGCTACGCGAAAGAGCTACACCTTGATCATTATTGTCAATTTTGCTCGCGATTGAGTTATGACTATCCGCAGGATAAACAGCTACAATTGAACAGATTTTTGTACCAACTCTTTCGTTGTCCTTAACAGTGTATTCCAGTTTTACCTCATGATCAATGATGTTATCTGTCTCGGATGGCGCCACGCTATAATCAATTAAGCCACCTAGCTTAGTTAGTGGGCTCTCCGAACTATTGTTATAATAATATTCATTTGTTTCCTCAATTCGATTCGAGAACTCCGCTAGCTTAGATTGCAGATCTCTCAGAGTGGTCCCGTCTGAAATTGCAAATATCGCAGCAAAGCTACTCGTACCTTCCTTTATATTGGTTGCTTCACTTCCGGCAAGCGCCCCAGTCTGAACATTCTCGCGCCCCTTCGAGGCTACATTTGCATAGAAAGAGTATGTATCGCCAACCATAAGACTAGAGGCAGTTTCATCCCTAGTTTCTGGCTCAAGAATGTAATTATATGGAATCTTAACAGTGCCACTCGTTTCGCTAAGGGTATTCGAGATTTCGGAACCAATCAGCGGGGAACCGTTTTCGATTTTGTAGCTATCATTTTTTGGCGAATTCGTGCTGTAGGCGTAGCTGTTATTAATCCTAGCAGTAGGAGTGTCACCAAAGTTCGAGCCGGCAACGCCAAGACTCGTCACGCGTGCGTCACTTGCATTCCAAATCCAAGCTTTATCGCTAAAGTTAGAATTAGCATTTACGGTGTAGTAGTTCTTAGACTTAATAGTATCATTCGCGACGCCATCAATATCATCCTTCAGTGCGCCGCCACTACATAAGTCATAATTAAATTGAATCGTATCGTCTGGTTTTGCCCAGATAGATACACTCTTTTTATCTTCGTCGTAAACATATGGATAGACTTTAGTGTAATCAAATGCACTATCATTCTTTTTTAGGCCAAGCCTATAATAGTTCGTAAAGTTACCATTTCCGATCTTATATCTTTCATCGTTCCAGCACTTAATCGGAGCAGCAGTGAGCGTAATTGAAGCGCTTGATGTTTCATTCGTAGCATCACTAGTTCTGCTAACAGTATCTCCGCTTTTTACAATTTTCGAAGGGTGAGTTACGCTTGCGGAGAACGCTTTGCTCTGCCCTGGAAATAGCATAAAACTAGTGAAGGTTGAGCTGCTTGGATTATAAGTAGAACACTTCGTACTATTGTCACCACTTGAAGGACTACAAAAGATATTACTACCCAAAACAGCGGGACTCCCCCCGAACGATACAAAACCGCCAGCACTTCGACACATAGCATCGCTGAAGGCGATTTTGTTCAGCACCGAACTATCCGCAGAATAGACAGTACTCGATGTCTGGTATTCATAAGAACCCGCACTTGTATATCCAGAAGGAGAGTTATCCATAGTTTGATTATCGTAGGCCGTCGCATAGACATAGCTGCTATGGGCCGAGGTACGAATCGTGACGTTCGAGGTCGAGTTTAATTCTTCTTCTTTCTTGGTATTGTCCTCGCCGCAGAACCACGAGGCTGGACTAGAATCTCCCTCAAAGGTAAAACTACCATTAGAAGTGCTAAGAACCGTCGAGTTACTTCCTTTACATGCTTCGATATCTTCTGCACCTGCAGCCCTACAGAACGCCTCGTGAGCAACGGCCGTACTAACAATATGCCCATCAGCGACTGTTGTTTTGCTATATTTGCCCGCAAAAAAGCTACCCGTAAATGTGGATAAGGTCGTCAACCGATATACGGTATCATTGCCGCCGATTTGGAAATTTTCTGCAAAAGCCCTCGAACCATTCGTTGCATATGTAGTCGAGCTCTTAGATTCATAGTCTGCAGGAGCCATACCGAATTGCTGAGAATCGGGATACAGATAGTCGTCATTCGTATTCATCATTGCTACGCCTTTTGCGTAGAATTTATCCGCCTTGCCTCTACAAGTATCATTACCGCCAGAGTCGGACGTTGCGCCGATATTGCCCGCATCGCCCCATTTTGTGATTGTGTTATATGCGCTTGGGATCCAAGTCTGAGGATGAGCGCTCGTAGCATTACTGTTGTATCTATATTCATACCAAACAACCGAACAAATACCGCCAGTATGATTGTAATCGCCGCAACCATCGCCCGACATGCCTCCCGGATCATCAGCCTCGCCTTCTGCATGAGCAATACTCGGCAAGATGACGCAGGCGAGAAGTATTAAAGCCGCTATTATTCTCTTATTCATTTCCTAGACAGCCTCCCTCGACTATTTCATTTGCGGCTTCCCAATTGCTTTCACTAATTAGAATTCCGTATTCGATTTTTTGACAATAACAACTTCGGGTCATTTCTTGATTGCTCAAAATTTCATCCTTTTCAATTAATTCGCGTGCGATATCATATTTGCCGTAATAGTTGCCCAAGAAGTCAGCTTCGGATAGCTCAATATATATAAGACGTTCACTATCGCTAGTGCTCTCTTTGGCTGCATCGTAGACTTGGAGACCAACAGTGTAGTCTGATTCGGCCTGTAAGTAGCCGGATTTCTCGAGCGCCTCGTCAAGTAACTGCTTAGCATATTCTTCGTTAGACAGTTGTGGCTCGTTTTTGCCTGGCTTAAAAATCAAGAAAGCCAGTACGCCAGCAATGATTAAAAATATGACGGCCAAAAAAATCGCAAGTATCTTACAGCTACACTTTGGCTTCTTTGCGTCAGCGTTTTTTACGTAATTTTCTACAAGTTTTTCGCGCTTTTTTGTTGCAGCCTTTGCGCGCTTGTCGGCACCTTCAACATTAGTGAAGTGCTCGACCTTCTCTCTCCCACTATCCTGCATATACCAATTATTTTAGCATTAGCTCAATCCAAAATGCAAATGCTTAAGGCAACCAAAAAGCCTCCAGCTAAGAGCGGAGGCTTTTTGACTTTATAACCTTGGCGCTAATTCTTTGACATAGCTCGCATTTGTCGCATCGAGGTTTTCATTTATCTCGTATGAGATTTTCACGATGCGCGGATCGTAATTGAAGATTTCAGCGCGCTGCAGCAAGGTGCTCGCGTCTAGTGTATCACCTTCAATATTGCCGCCACCAAATGTACGCTTTAGATCTGGTTTCTTCGCAGAATAGACAGCACCATTAATCACAAGTTCCGTATTACAGTAAGTGAGCAAATC
>Ga0181612_142471_pt1 | contig 28913 bp, 14 predicted proteins | sample HoacroProtozoa21_FD_119630 | JGI IMG/M metagenome (GOLD analysis project Ga0181612, IMG submission 119630) | Hoatzin crop microbial communities from Cojedes, Venezuel. Combined Assembly of Gp0051906, Gp0051904, Gp0051908 | reverse complement strand
TTTGCATTCATAATGCCTTTGGTGGAGTTCCACATGTCTGTTTTCTGTTATGTGCACAACCTCCTTGTGCTTGTTTAAACATAGCTTTCACAGGCTTTATCTAATGGCCTCTCATTCTTATATTGGAAGAGAAGATGAACAGTCCATTTCTGTCCAACCCCTCCAGACCACTCATGACTTTGTAGACCCCTAAAATAATTTCTACATCATCTCTTTTTGAAGTTGAAGTCCTAAAGAGTCTGTGTGAGCCTTCCTCATACAAAAGTTTTCCATACTGTCTCCATTAATCTTTTCCAATTCTAATAGACCCATTTCTGACATGAATTGTCCTGATCAGGGAAAAATGAGATTAGAATCTGGATCTTCTTCTTGTGGGTTTTAATTCTAAGGATGTGTGACAGTCCCCTCTAATATCTGCATTTCAGCATTTGTCTTCTCAAGAGCATACTATGTTGGTGATGTGAGGGTGAGCTGCCCCCTTCCCTCATTAGGTTGTTCTTCACTGGTGTTTTAAGAAACAGAGGAAACCCAACAGAAGATGAAGGCAAAACCTCCAATTACATCATGATTACAAATCCTTGAAAATGAGCTGGGGCTGATGATGTTTTTTGAAGTGGGATATACTAATGACCTTAGCAGGTTTCGTCTCCACGCCAGCACTGCAAATCCTTTCTGAATTGTTTCAGTGGGACCTGCTAACCAAGCAAACATCTGCAGTGTAGATATACGATGCACTAGGTAAACTCAGTTTGGTTTTGGAAGTCTAGTTTCGACCATCTGCAACCATTTATCTTGGTTCCATCACTTTGCATGCAAAACATTGTAAAAATGCAAAAGCCTACAACTGGCACAACGTTACTATTTTGCTGCCAGTACATCCCCAGAGTGTGGACTCAATGCCCTGGTTTTTTTTTTCCCTATGGGAGACTTCATTCCGTAGCAACCAAGACACAACTGGATCCCAAACAACATCCTAAGTATTAAAATACTCTGGCTTGTCTGCTGCTAATGGAATCCCCAGCTCCTGTGCTATTTGTTAAAACCCTTGAGCTAATAAGGCTTTCATCCAAACTCATCCAACCTTGGGCTGACAAATTTACAAAATCATTCAAACTCAGTTTAAAAATTTAATTTTGGAACAATTAAAAACATAAATAAATAGCCGAAGCTTGAAAATAAAGACATAGCCTAAGGTCATGTTCACTATTTAAAATTGGTTTGAAACCCTCAAAGTTTTCACAGCAAAGGCAGTTTTTTAGCTTTACTAGTGGCACTGGAAGTTAGTCTCACAGTTACTTGGCTGAATAAGACGACATGCATGCTGGCATCTCTTGAATAATTTTAAGAAGCAACCCTGGCATTAAGGGCCAATAAAACGTGGTTGCTTCCATTTATAACCTTCACTGATCAAATGAGAGAGATAAAGAATAAAGGGATTCAGAAATGGAGGTCATTGTAAATGGGCCATTCAGACTCTCTTTTCTCTACCTCTGAATGTTCTTTGGAGTATGAAATGTTATTACAGTTTTCAGATGTATGATAAAACATGAACAAACAATGACCAAAAACGCTGCCTGCCATGCTAATGAGCCACATGCCACTGGGCTTACAAAAGGAATCTGACTCTTCTCACAGCTGACTTTTTTCCCAGTCTCGGTTGTGTTTGGGAACAATTCACAAACTGGTGATTTAGGCTGCTCTGTGAGCCACCTAATCTTGACTCTTCCTCTGAATTCTTTTCAGTGCTAGCTGGATAATACTTGCATTGGGTTATAGCAGCTGCTTGTAACCCCTTTTCCACTTCACTGGGCGTGGAGGTGTTTCAGTTTCCTCAAACATTCTTCAGTCTCAGCATAAGAGTGGAAAATGCATCAGCTGTCTCATTTGTTCTAAATGCTCTGAACATTGTGCTAAAATGATTGCCTATTATTAGAAGCTTTATGAGGCCTAAGTCCCCAAAACACTGTATTCAACTGTCCTTTTCAGTCTGTGCCTGCTCACAAGCGGGTCTGCTTCTTGAGAGCCCACCACTCACAATTATCTCGCCAGACTAGCTCGAAGTTGCTTAGGTGGTCGCTCCATCTTGGCTGGTATTTGCCTGGATCTTTTGAAGTACCCTCACCTTGCATCGTAGCCTTGTGTTTCCACCGCATCACTTCACTGACTTGCCCGGCAAATCCCTTGCTGGGACATCTGTACCATGTATTCATTTCTGACCCAGAAAGCTAGGGGAAGATTAGGCGGCTCTGTGACAATACTGGTGCAAACCTATTTCTGTAGAAATAATAACAGTAAGAAAGTAATGTGTACTCTGCACAGGCTTTGCCAAATGTAATGTTGTGACTGCCTTTTTATTAAAGACAGAGACTATTTGTGATGTTATCCACACCATCTTTTTTTTCGAGGAATAGGACACTTCTATCAAAGCTTTCTTTTATTAAAACCCAAATCTCCACAGAGCTCTTCCACTTCCAGACAACTTGGGAAATTTTTAGGCAGTCCTACCATTTCTTGATCTATTTCTGTAGACTTCATTTACCTGCTAATATTTGTTGTTATGTGTGACGTTTTAGTCCTACTTAGTTCAAATTATAATTTAGGCACTTGGGAAGCTTGGACTCAACTCCCACTTTTGCCAGAAATTTTGAGTATTCTCAGTTCTTGGTCTTGAAACTGGGGGACAGAAATGCTCCCTGTGTCAGCTCGTGTGATCAGAGCGTAATTTCTCAAGGCTTTACAACTTCCATATCTTGTTATATGTCTGTGTGGTGCCAAGTTTAACAGGGTCTGTGTTGTTGGTTCTTCTATGTGCTGTTGTAACCTGAGCAATACTTAAAGAAGGTAGGACATAGTGTGCCTTTAGTCGAGGGTGGAAGTGCAGATGGCTCATACCTGTCCTTGAGACGGTTCCACTTATAAATGTTGACGAGCCTTCCACAGTTAGGATTCTCAGAATCTTCTTTCTCAGTGGCGTAAATTAGGTACCAAATAGGGCAATGCATTGCACAGCCCCCTGGTAGGACGCTGGCAAGAAGTTTGGCATCCCAGTTTAGTCTGTAGTATTTATTTCACTGCAAAGTAGTTTCATGGCAAGTAGTTTCTTAGTGTCAAAGGCACTTTCCATTCACTTCATAAATTACTATGAGCTTTGACAAGTCCTTCAAATTTGGTTTCCCCTTTCCTTGCCCCGATGTGTTACAAAAATGGCTTGATGGATATTTTGAAAGTTGACAGGCCAGTAGATCTTTCTGAACTAAAATACATTCTAGGTTTGGCAGCATCACAGAAGCCAAGAGGGAGAAAAGGGAATAACGTGAAATTCTATTCAAGATTTTTTTTTCAACAGCAACATACTACTAGCTTTTACATATTATCTTTGAAGAGAGGGGAAATCTGAGTTTAAAAACACAGTTCTTCTGATAACATCAGTGAAGCTCTGTTGCAAATGTAACTTGTTCTGGCCTTTTTGTGTATTTTTGGTTTATGTCACTGTTTTATACGTATTTTGTGCATTTGAAACAGGGAGATTCTTATTCATTGCTTTTTAACTCTTATTGCCCTGTTGCCTTGGAATCTTTTCCAGTGTGTGTTCTCATTAACCCTGACTATTCAGAAATAGTGAGATTAGACTGTGGTTTTAATTTTCTAATCCCTGTCCTCCTTTTGGTTGTTTTTTTTGGTTTTCTTCTTCAAATGTATAATTTATTTGGTTCATTGTTGTACATCAGGAAGATGCCTGAGCTCTTGATTTTTTTCTTTTTTTTCATCAAACACATGATCTTCTTACAAATCTGTGCTTTGATGTTATTAAAATTGCATTTTCCCCTTAGAAAAAGATTTTCTCAAAGTTACTGTTTACTTTTGACATGAACTCAATACATTAGACATCACTTTTATTAATGTAGCTGGATGTAACATATAATAAAATACAGAGAGTTCAATGCCTAGCAAAAAATTTTATGAAAGCAGACATTTGAGATGTGCTTTTTAGAAGTATCTATTTATTTCCTTATCAGTGTTTCTCAGATTGGCCCAAATCACAAGCTTGAGTGGACTCCTCAGTTTAAACCTTACTCAGTATAGTGCAGTCTTCTTTCAGCTTCAGCTGCCTTCCTGCTGAAGGTAGTGCTTGAACATGTTCTGATTGTGATAGCCTCCAGAAATGGGGATTTGCGTATGATAATGAATCAGGTAAGGGCAAAGGGAAATCCTCAGTGTTTACTGGGTGTTGCACCGGAACACAATCTGAGTAGTAACATCAGGATGTGCCCCATGATCCAGGTTAATAATGTTAATAATGCTTTAGAGGAAACTAGCATCTATTTTATGGCTATTCACAGTCTAGGACACAAAAGCCCTGGTATTTCAAGTAGGGGATATTAGTCAAGACACTAGTGTTGTCCCCCATGCTTTGTGAAGAGTGTCATGTGATCTTTAGTATCCATCTGGATGGTCAGGAAAAATCCAGATTGGGCAAGTGTTTAATTTCTCTTTTGATGGCTATCATTTCCAGTTTCAGCCTCACTTATCATAATGTTGCACCAGATCTGGGTACATGTGTACATCTCACAGTGAGATGTGCCATATGTTACTTCTTGACCCACAGGTAAGACATTAAACAGAAGCAACGAGAGCAAGGCTGCATTATTTCTACTGTAATTTCTAGTCCTACACATACAGTCTTCTGGAGCTCAGTTTAAAGGGGAGTAAGGAGTTACAAGTTGACAGTATCAAAACTTTGTTTCTAGATTTTCTGTCTTAGGTACTTTTTAAAAATTTCTAATGTGTGGAAGTGTGAACATGAAATATTACTAAGGTAAGAGGATAAACTTTTCCTGAAGTTAGTGTACTAAAGCATCTAAATTGAGGTTTTTCTTGTTTTTTTCTTTCTTGATTTAATTTCTTACCTTGGCACTGGAGGTTCTATGACTGTACATCTTTCATAAAGCGCCTTGAGATGTCTCAGCGCCTTGAGATGTCTCAGCATGATAAGATGCTAATTAAATGGAATTTGTTGTCAAAGTGGGAGAGGGAGTAAAAGTTCAGGGCTACCCGGTTTATACAGTAGTTTAGTTGATGACTTTATTAAAACTAAACAGGAAAGCTTCAGACACTTATGAAATCACAAAACTTATGCTGACTCATATTAGATAGCTCTCAAAACTTTACTGATTCAGTCTGGATGCATACTCAAATGCCAGGGGTGGAGCTGAGGTAAAATCTTTTGAGTCTCTAAGAGTGTGTCAAAAAAAAGGTCTTGGGGATATAGCTGGTTCTTCCTGCCTTCAGCACAGTGACAAATCTCACCAAAACTGTCCTTCTCTTCTCTCTTCTCTTTTGTAGCTGCATTGCATGTTTTATACTGCTGTTAGGACTCTTCAGAATAAAAAGGGTTTTGTGATTGACTGCTATTGAGATCCAGCTGAAATTCTAAGTTGCAAGGAAGGTATTGATTCAACAAATTTATTTATTCGTATCTCTAATCTCCTAACAGTTCCTGGAATCATATTTCATATTTGGCCTGTACACCTTATTTTACGTAACAATTTAAGGTCATTTAGAATGCATCACTAAACATCATGCTCCTCAAATTGTAATTGCAATCAAAAAAGGGTTGTTATTTGTTCTCAAAGCTGTAAGGAGGAGACATAGCCACTTATATTTACCTAGTGCTTTGTAAATAAAGCTTCACCCTTCGGATAGTCAACATCATGTCTTTAGATGAAGATAAAGATCATAACTTATTAGGTAGTAAGAGGATCAGATAAATACGTGAAACTCTGAAAGCTTTATGTGAAGGCCTTATGTGATTTTTTTTTTAAATTAGCAGGTTTGTTAAAGTTGGGTGTACAGCTTAATGCAAAAATAGGTGGAGTAAGAAGGCTAACTTCGTAAATTTCTTGGGGCACATGAATTTATCTTTCACTGAGGTGAAAAAAGAAAGAATGAAAATGGTAAACAGAGAACTTCAGATCTTTGTTTTGAATTTGCTTTGAACTCTGGAGGGATTTTGTTGGTTGCTGAATTAGTTTTTGTCATGCTACATATGCATGAATCCTACAGTTCAGTGTTTGGTTCTGCATCTCAGTAGTATTGGGAGCATTGGTTCTTTAACAACCCCAAATTTGGCTGAACTAGCTCTGCTACATGAGGAAGACTGGAAAAGGTGAGGCAGCCCATTTCTATGCTTACATCTGAAGCTGGAACTAGGAGACGTGGAGAGACAGTCAGAAGTCAGAGACACGAACCAGAACAGAAATGAAGGGTCAGGGCAGGGCCCTGAACAATCATAGATCTCTCAGCCTCTCCTGGAATGAAAGATGCTTCAGAAAGACTGCTTTCTCCAGTCTGCCTTGGCTATGCATCGCAGAGGTGGTAGCAGCTGTGGCCTCAATGGCTGGACAAAGGTGACCTCGCTTGCTGTGGCCTCTTAGCCTGGAGAGAGTGGTTTGAGCATTTGTAAATGTATCTTCGTTGATGTTGGCCAAGAAGGGCCTCTTCTCTCTATATATAGTGTCATATAAGAACTAAGGAGTTTTATTCTGGTGTGTTAGAAAGACCAGTGCAAGTGATAGGTTGAAATAACACGGTCACAGCATCTCGTGTTGAAATCCAAGAGCAAAAATCAAGCGGAAATTTGGGAGTTCACTTTGAATCTGCCACTGTTATTGGAGTTTGGGTCTTGCCTTAGTATTTTCCCTGCTCCCTATAGGACCTGCACATTTCCGTCATCTTGTCTTCTTAGTGATGGATATTGTGTTTGCAAAAAGAAAAAAAACCCCATATTATAGTGAGAGAAGTAGACTCAGTATATTTTTTTTCCTCAGCACTGTTTTCAAGACCTGAAATCTCGTAGATACAAGGGCCCAGAGCTGTTACATGAGGACAGGATCGATTCAGTCAATCAGAGGGAAAACCTACTGTCAGACTCTCAGACCTTTAACCTGCTCCTCAGAATTATTAGAACTCCCAAATCTCTTTGCAGGCCTTTTCTATTAGACAGATATTCCCATGTTTTGATTTTTTTGCTCCAGAAGTAATTTTTTTTATAATTACCTTCATTGAACTGCACTTACCATCTGTGAAGTGAGAGGCACTTAAATGATTTATTAGCCTGGGTTCCTAAAATGTGCTGAACAGCATGGGATTGATCTGGCTAGTGACAAATACAGGATACATGACAATGGATAGGTGGCCAGTGTTTGATGGAGCATCGTGCTGCTCTGGTGGGGGCTTGCTCTGCGGGAGTATGTTGGCTCTCTTCCGGTTGTACAGTAGATCAATAAAAGGCAGGTGTGCCTTGGCTCGGAAATACAAAGAAATACCTTGAAGCACAGTTCTCCTCTGGAAAAAATCATGGGGCACTGTACCTCTTGTTTCTGAAATAACTCCCTGTAAAAGGCTCTAAAAAGCTTTCTGGCAGCAAAGAAAACCTTTCTGGAGTCCAAAAGTTGATTCAGATTCTTTCTTGTCTGGGCATTGATTGAAATCCTGAAGGCAGATTTTGGTCCTGGCTTTATTTCTTCTCTTGCAAGTAGTATCCATGATGTGTAAGGTGCTTTCCACAGTCTTTTCTCAACCCTGTAGAACGTGGTTAATGTTCAGTGGGGTTCAGCAGAGTAGCACAGTGTGGAGCAGAAAGCTGAGCTGTGTGGATCTGGCTATGAACATAATTAGAAGGCACTGAAAAGCTGTAGGTATAAGCACTACTTAAAGAGGGGAATATGGTTCCTGGCTAAGCAGTAGATGGGAAGGAGGAGTATTTGCCTTTCATGCATGCAAAATCCTGTCTCTAGTATTAGACAGGGGCTCCTGCCTTACGTCTCCAGCTGCAGTCTCATCTGAGCAGAGACTGTGAGACCCTGCCCCTCGCAGAGAAGTGTTTTGCTTCCCCGTGTAGCAGACATTCACAACTTCTGCTGACCTCAGAACTCAGCAGGAGCTGAGATGAAGCAGCTCCAGCTCTTCAGAGTGATGAGATGCCACCAAGCAACTCATCTTGCAGATGCAAGTGACTGCAGGTGAACCAGAGCCTGCTGCATGCAGATTGTCTGGAGGATCTTCACAGGCACATTGGCAGGGAAGAGGAGATTGCGAAGCTACCTTCAGTGGTGCGTTCCTGCCGGGGGTTAAGCACCTGCCTTCCCGCTTCTCTCAGCAAGAACTGAGAGAGTGAAAAAACCCAGTACAGACACTGCTGATCTCCTCTTCACTCCCCAGTTTAATGTATGCAGAGAAACACAGGACTGAGCTTAGAAAGAGTAATGAAAGGGATGTGCATGTGTTGGTTTAGCCCAAGCCATGGAACAGCTTGGACAAACGCTGTGATTTAATAAGCTGGGTTCCAGATCTGGCTGTATGTTGTAATAGTAAATAGAAACTGGGCTGTGGCTGGCAGCTGGCAGCAAAGATGACGTGTGGGGCTCTCTGAGGATGGTTTGCAGTAGCAGATAACTCGGTGGCTGAAATGATACACGTTGACAGGGATCAGCTACAAACCCACCTTCCGGCTTTTCTGTGCCCCCAGCACTCCCTGGCAGCCTTGGACAATACAGGCCAGATATGTGGTGTCCAGCCTGGCAGGGGAGGCACTGGTGTGTGGTGGGCACAGAGCAAAACCAGGCAGTAAATGAGCCAAGCAGGACCTGAGAGGGAAAGGATGTGTGAGGAGATGTTGGAAGGCTGCATGGAGAGGATGACGTAGATGGGGAGCTCTCCCAGTGTCTTAGGCTCAGCTTTACATTTGCACGATGGTTAATGGCCTGGAGGCGAGTAGGAGGCAAGCCATGCCACGGGCAAGTTATGCGCTGTGTAGGGTTTGATCCGAGCTCCTGAAATTTCTGGGATTCAGCTGCCAGTCAAAGCTGCACCAACTAGCATAGCTGTGACTGTTTGTACTCTGTGTTTAGATGACCTTGAGCTAAGTTTCAGAGTCTGAACATTCATGTCTACCTAGATACAGGGTGTTCCTCTGTCTTCTAGTTGTGATTGTTTGTAGCAGCCCACTTTTACTTGAATCGATATCCACTTCATCTGCCAGACCACAGTTGTCAATGAATTTGTTACTCCGCTTTTTCCATAGTTATCTCTCCTAAAATAAAGGTTCTCTTGTCTCGCACTACCTGCACTGTAGCTGTTTCTCCTCTCTCTATTCTTTCTATCCCATGACTGGTTTTCAAGGCACCCACAGTAAGGCACCAGTGAAATTGAATCAGACCCACAATCTGAACTACCCTGATCTTGCAATTAGTTTGATCTCAGTGCCATATTTATGAGGGGTGGGGGAGGTCAGATTTAGTTACCTTCAGGAAGCACAAAAACAGTACTGGGAAAAGAAAACCTCAGGTAATGTTCCTCTATACTGGCTGATTCATCCGTATGCCCTAAAAAGTGGCATGTGGCCAAATAGAGTTGGTGAGAAGCAGAGACAGATGGCAACATGTGATCTGGAAGGAATGCAGGGTTTTACACCCAGTCAGAGATGCAAAACCAGAGCCCTGAATACCCAGGATTCTTTCGGTGTAGTTGACATCATCTGATTCATTATCCAAATATCAAGATTCAGGCTGGCCTCTATTCCAAGGATTAATTTTGGTTTCCTCTTTACTTTGAATCTGGCCTTCTTCCACAAAATGCTATTCCGTCTGACTTCCAAAGGAGTGAGTAGGTCCATTCGTGGTGGACACACAGTCCAGAGGAGCCAGATGGTGAAGAGGACAGATCTTTGCAGATGGCAGCCCAGGACATAGGACAGCAACATTATGCTGCATTGAAAACTTTAAAGGGTCTTTCAGCCAAAACTCAGATCTTGTCCTTTCCGTTTCACAGATCCTCCCCTGGCTCCTTCTGGGCCCACAGCTGGGCTGCAGAATTCGATGTACCAGCGCAGATGTGTTTGCTGGAGCAGTTCTTATTGAGCAATGGTTTCCTGAGTGACACAATACATCCCTATCCTTGGAAGAGTGATGGGCACACCACTCGCTGCCGCCAGGCTCTTCCTTCCCCTGAGCTGTGTCAGCACTGAACTCAGGTGCGAGGTGCAGGAGGTTTAGCAAACCCGTCCCCTGCGAGCACCCGAGCCCGAGCAGGGCTGGAGCCGGAGCTCTGCGCAGGTGGAGGGGTGAGTGGTGAGGCAGGACAGCTGCCAGCTCTGTTCAGAGGTTGCTCGTGGTGCTTGCTGTCCTCGGATTCAGAGGGCTTGGGAGTTCAAGGGAGAAAAAAAAACAATAAACAAAGAAGCAAGAGAGGGTTAGGGAAAGAGAGCAAAATATTTTTAAAGCTCTGCAACATCAGCCCGTGAGCAATGAATCCGCAGGGCACAATCCAGATAAAACTGGCTTTGGGAAACTGAGGATACCTCGCTTATGCTTAATAATTAAAGGAACGATACGCTTTCCGACTTGCTGCACTAAAGAAGAGCGAGGTTTTATCTCTGCACTGCTAACGGTGCCAGTGACATGTTCATAATGCTGTAACACATTTCTCTGCACATACAGCCGAGAAGAGGGCTTGTGGCAACGGGCCAGAATCACTTAGATCATTTTACCAGGGGCACACCAGAGACCAGGGGACCCCATCAAGGAGCCACTTTTTCCAGTCCGTAGCACCCCATGTTGTGACAGTCCTCACACTGTTGTCCCCCTGCATTACTTCTGAGAACACAAAACATGACTGTTGTCTTTAGATATACAAATCAGTTAAACTCAAGCCAGGGTCAAACTGCTGTCGGTGTATTCAGATATATGTTTCAACTTAGTTTTGTCACCCTGTGAGTTGGAAAATTGCAGCTCTGGGTAGGTGAAATCAGGGTTATAAACTTTCTTTGTGAGCAGTTGCATATGAAACAAAATCTGATTTGCTCAGATACAGGTAATATTTTGTTTTTTTTTCTCATCTTTAAAGTGCGATTCTGTTTCTCCATGTTGGTTTTAAATAATTCAGTTTTGCGAAGCAGGAGGGCCTGAGAAATTTCAGAAATAATGCATGCAAAAGGCTGGCTTTTATACTCCTGATGTCTGTGGGATTCTGCAGCATCCCGGCGTGATGTGTGGGTGTGTGTGTACATGTGCTTTTTTTGTACTCGCATACTCACACACCCGCTCTCTCTGTATGAATTGATTATGTTACCCAAACACCTCCCAGGGATCTCTCTCTCTTTCTGTGGCTCTGGTACAATTTGTTCTTGAAATTACTCTAGGAATTGTACTCTCCTGTGTTAAACACCCCCACACTGATACAGATACAGATTGAAAGTTGATAGACATTACAATGAAGTGGTGCCTAAGTAATTGCTTTTCTGCTCTCAGAATATTTCCTCCTGTTAATTCATTTCTTGAGAGTGATGTAGGTCCTGTCTTGGGCCAGGAGGAAGAACCAGGTGACCCCACATGAGGTCCCTTAAAGCCTGCGAATCTGTAATTTCAAACATAGAAAGAAGGGAGGTGTCCCAGCAGAGGCCAGGTTATCATCCTTCAGTTCCACACCTCTGAGACACTGGGCACTCTCAGCTCGTGGCGCGGGTGCCGTGGCTGGTTATCATAGCAGTTAATGCAGAGTTTGCAACGTCTTATCCCAGAGGAACCAAACAGGGACAGCATGGCCCCAAATGATGGGACTGCTGGACAGAAGGGGATGCAGAAACCAAGGAAACAAAGTGGAGAAGGTCCTCAAAGAGAACAGTTTTTCTCGTCAGCATGAGGAGAGGTGTAAAGACAAGCCTGTGCAGAGGTGTGAACTTGTAGACTCTCAGTTCTCTGTGTCAGTCACCATTTCAATTATTGATTCCTCATCTCCTGGGGCAGGACACCTGCTGTCTGATTGAACCTTACGATGATATATTGCCCACCTTGGTATGTAAACTTCTTACCTAGGATATTATTTGTGTTTTATGGAATTAATGTCTTCCCCAGATTGTCAGTCTCTTCTCCAGCTCAGAACACTATTTATTGCGTTTAGCCTTAGTTCTCCTGATAGCGTAGGAAGCATGGTGTATTCAGCGGTGATAAACTGTGCATGCTGAACATGACCCAGATGGTAGTTAAAGGTGGCAGCATCTCCCAAGGGAGGCACTGAGTGCACCCAGGCACAAACTCCTATTTTGTGCCTTAACACTGCTGCCGGAACACTGCTGATGCATCTAGCATGGAATAAGTATTAGCCATTGGGCATTTCTCCCAGAATGTCTTCTCTTGTACATAGTGGAAATCACCCCTTATTTATCTGATTTGTGCATAAATGGAGTGGGTAGTATGTGGGGAGAATCTCACAGGTTGTCTTCTGTCCTCCAAGTTTCTGAAATACGTGTTTAGTTAATGCCCTCACCTAATGAAGACATTCCAGTTTTCTCACGTGTTAGGTTTCTGGCATTTTGTATCATTGTTTTGGTTCTCACAGTACTTTACACAAAGGGCACCTACTCTGTTTTCTGTCCTGTCTGACTTGTTCTATTCCCTGCTGTGTCCTCTATGTGAGGACATGTGATCTGCATGGCTTTGTCCTCAAAGAAGCACCAGCCAAAGTGCTTGTGCTTCTGCACTTGTCTGCTTTCCTCTGCTCTCCAGTTTAAAGGCCTGTTCACAGACCTTCTGATTTTAAGTGCCCACAACATTATTGTGCAATGAGTCAGGACTGTCTGTCCTTCTGGCATGGGCCCCCTCCCTTTCAGAAGTATGCCCAGTTCCTGACAAATCGCAGTTCCTGACCAATCTGCTCTTTCAACCATCTTCTCAGCCAGGTATTAAATGTTGGCTTTTCTGCCTTTCTTTCCAGTCCTGCATGGGGTTACTGGGAATGTTTTCAGAGAATATTCATTGTCTGCTTCCTTCAACAGGGCTGAAATTTTGGTTCCAGAATCCTTTTCCTGCCTTTCTGCATATGATTTGTGCCAAATGGACTGGGCTTTTCCCCAATACCTCCTGAAAGCCAATTCAGACTCCCGTGAGATCGGCTGCCTTAGTCTTGGCAGTCAAGTCACCATGTAATCCTCTCTGGGGTCACAGCCCCACCTGCCCATTTGTTGATGGTAGGAATCAGCTTCAAGCCTGAATTACGGTTTCACAGAGGTGCCTAACTATTGGCAGGAGACCGATGTCTGAGTATGCGAAGAGGCCGGGTTTCAGATGTGTGCTTTTGCTTGGCGTTCACTGTTGTGCTGGCTCTTGTGTCTCCCTGTTAAGTCTTTTCCAGTAGTGCACAGACATGGGCTCTTGCTCAATATTCTGCATTTTAGTCTCAAGCCTGGATAGCGCAATGCCTAAGTCCCTTTCTTGTGTGCTGGCCTGACTGATTTGGAACCACAATCAAGATTTGGAAAGACTTCCTTATTGCTTTTGGCAGGTAGCTTTGGGTTTAACAGGCCATCCACTGTATTCTGACTTCTAGATGTCTGACAGCACTCCTGGAACACTGGCTCATACAAGGTTGCTCTACAAGCAGATGGGCACTAGGATCTCATGGACAGACTCCATCTTGTGTGCTCTTGGGAAGTGTCACAACTTCACATCATCAGCTCTGCGTGGTTGATGCCTGACATCTCCTGTGTAGCATGATTTGCAGCTGTGCTGTGAACTGAGCGTGCGGACGCATCCAAGGCAGCTCATGCATTCTGGTAGTCACTGGTTTGCTACACGGTTCAGTTGTCCAGCATGTGTGCTCTAGGTTGCGTGTAGTAGATGGGCTCTACCTGTTTTAGAATTTCTGACAATATCCCATTGACATGTATGGACTTTTAGTTTTTATAATGAGTTGATCTGTAGTCAGATATATCTAAATCAGAAGATCCTCTTAATCTAGACTCCAGTGTAGAATTTATGGTCTTCTCTAGTTTGCAGTCACCTCAACAGCTGCAAGATCCTCTATTTTCTGTGACAAATCTATGTCAGTGCGCAGTTGCAGATTTTTTCTTCCTTCTTTAGCTGTATTCTGTTCCCTTCCCCCAAGCAGCGGTCTATGTACGAAGTACCTAGTCCAGTCCTACCAGCTATGAAGACTCATTTGCATTCAGCACACCCCATTGTCCTGCTGAGTGTTCTATCAATGTGCCAACTTCGCTGTGTTAACCCAGGAGCAAGGGAAACTGCAAGTCAGTCAGTCCTTGGGCTACAACAGGTTTATTTTATTTAATGAAGTTTGAGTCATTTTATGGCAGAACTGAGCTGCAATTCCAGCTGAGCCCTTTTCAGCCTGCACATTCCTCTCTGCTGCACACCTCTGGGGTGTGCAGCCAAAACCAGAAATTAATGAAGACAAAGAGGAGAGATGTTCCTGACGTGGTTATTCTTATCCTTTGTTAGGGCACTGATATTCAGGCAATATTGGGAGAAGCTGCAATATGATCACTTCCCTCATTACAGTAACTTTAGTCTTTTTCTTGGGGAGATCTTTGGCAAGTAGCTCTTGACCACCTTAAGATTTTCTAGAATTTCTGTCTCTCAACAAAATCACCCTTTCCTGCAGCACTTTGGTATGCAATATTTGTAAATTATCTCATGAGATTTTTTTTTCCTTCTAGACATATCTAAACTATCAAAGGTATTTTGCTCAAAATATAAGTCAAGAAACAAGAGGTCAAAATTGGAGAGGTACACAACAGGCATATGCCTGTGATGACTGTGGCCTAAGCACATTTCTTTTTTAACTTTGCTGTCCTCCTCTGTCTCATTTAATCACAAGCAAGTTAAGTGCTTTGCAATCTGTGGAATGTGTTTTTTTCACATGACCACCATCTGGGCTGCTATTTCTCTGGCCTTTTGTACTTCTCTTTATTGTTTGGGTTACTGATAGTTGTCTGTCTGGTGGTGTTTGATTTTAGCTTTCTCCTTTGACTCCTCAACAAGTTACACTTAGAAACTTTCCCTAATTTTATCTTTGAAGTTTACACTTCTCTTAGCCCTAACAAACGTATCTGAGTTCTACAGTTTATTCCTGTCAATACACTGCGTTTCGCTTTTAACAAGTGAGTGTTTGTCTACAGGAAGAGATGTCAGTCAGGAATAACTCTGGATTATCACTCCGTGGAAGTCACATTTAGGGTCCATGGCGCTTTGGAAATGGATGCAGATTATTTGCACTGTTATTTCAGAATCCTTGTCTTGTCAGGGAGTCGTCAGGCATCCTTTAATTTTTCTTCCTCCTATTTGAACTCAGTGTCCTGTGTTGAACAAGCCTTAATTTCAGCCTTCATCAAATCTGCTTTCTTTTTCAGCTGAGATTTCTTCATGGTGCAGTGGTACTCGAGGTATGCTGGAGACAGGTCTGTCCGACTGGGTGTGCACTAAGTGCTTGCTGAAGTTGATGGAAACCGCTCCAACGACTCCAAGGACTATTGGGCCAGTCCCTGAGAACACTGAACCAAATAACCGGATTCCAGGCTGCCACTTCCTTAACCCTTCTTTTATTGTATTCCTCATCCCTCTGTATTATCAGAAGATCTTTTTATTTTTTCTGAGCAGTGGGTTCCTTTTCTGTCTTTTACAATTCTGAGACGAGAACAGGTAATTTTGCACACAGAGTCACTCTCTCATGCCTAATCTACGACATTTCTGGCCCCCAGCTGTGAACAATGAGTCCTGAAGCTTCCTGCAGGCCTTGGTTCGGTGTGTGTCAGTGTGATGTGCTGCTCCACTTGGCTTTCTCTGCTTGTGGGTAATTTGATAAGTGATAATCACGGCCTGCAAGGAATGCCAACCCTGTCATTCATGCCATTCCAGTTCATGTCTTCATTTCGTCTGGAAAAGCCACTGTGTCAGCTACTAGTGGACTTTTTAGCCTTCCTGGCTTAAAATAGGCACTGGTCTCTTCAACTCTTTTGTGTAGGTGAAAGCCATCATACAAGGCTTTAAATTAAATGCTTTGGTTTATTTTATTTGTTATATCTTAGGCAATGTTCTCTTCATTCCATGGTCTGGGGGAAGAGATGTCTATCAATCACAGGCTGTTGTTGGGCTGTGGAGGGTGGAAGCCTGCTCATGAATTAAAGTAGACTCTTAGAACTCAGAGTGGTCTGAGATGTGCTTACAGATGAGGGTGAAAGAGAGAGGGAGAAAAGGAAGCAACTGAAAGCACAGAGGAATCAGAAATGCCAAAGAAGCATCTGTAAACCCTGACTTCATTCCAGCAGTGAAAATCTGCTTATGTCGGTCACCCATCCATGTCAAAATACTTGCATTAATTTTTCTTACAAGGAAAACTGCAGTTGAAAGATTACATGATCACAGTAATAGCCAGTTTGGCAACATCCTGACCACTGCTTTCCAGCTCTTTCCTCTTCTGTGAGCCTTTTGTACCTGTGTATTCCCACCCTTACGCGAATTCTTCCCATTCCAATTTGCCTTTTGCCTTTCAGCTACCATATGTGCCCTCAGAGCCCCTCTCATCCATAGTACCTTTTCTCCCCTCTCATCTATAGTAACTTTTGTCATCCTTTAATTTTAATTCTCACAAGTGAGAGGGACCCACCAGCACTGAAGTGTGCCAGGCAGGCTAGCAGCAGTTTAGCTAATGCCAGTCTGCCGTGGCACCTCACAACTTGCTGAACATTTTCTAGTCCAGGCTGTTGCTTTTAGGGAAGGCATGTAAACATTGTGAGACTGGAGAGGTGAAGTCTTACTGCACTTCACTATGAGGTAATACGTGGAGGTCTTGTGCTAGCCTTGCACCACTGCAGTACGCAGGGCTTCTCGCTCTTCAGGTACCTGAACTGACGGTAGTCTGAAGTGGACTTTAAAGCCCATTTTCTGGTCAACTCAGTAAGAACTGATTGAACTTTGCTTAGTTTATTTTATGCTATGTTGTACTTACGACCCTACTGAAAAGATCCGTATGGTTTGTCTGCAGTGCAGTTTTGACCCTTCTCCATGGATCTCCAATATGCTTGGTTACTGGGGGTAGTAATGGGTAAGCAGGAAGACTCAAAACTATTTCTTTCTCTCCTAAGCTGAACTGGAGCCTCCAGCCCAAAGGAAGCTGTGGGAAAAAAGAAAATCTCTTGCCGCAGGAATGATTGCCAGAGGGTGCCTGACAAATGCTGTTCACCTCCAGCATTTGTTGCTGTGCAGCAATGCGATGACCTTCACACCTTGGGTAGGGTTGCTCTCAGTTGAGTCTGCAGGAGGCACAGGAAGGACCAAGGTCAAATCATCAGGCTTGTGGGTATTTCTCTCTTGCTGTGGTACAAAATGGAGCACAGCTAGAAAAGCCTCTAGGGGCCATGTCATAAATAAAGAGTACTGGAGTAAAATCAGTGGGAAGATACCAGTTTAACCCAGTTGGGAAGCTGGTCGTAGCCCCTGGACTCTGTGCATAATCTCAGAGCCTCTGCACAGCACGAGAGATTTTCATCTCAGGCTCTTTGCAGGAACACGCAATGCAAAGGTGCTCAGAGACGCATTGCACTGGAGCAGGAGGGGGGCTGGCTCCCCGCTGCCCGAGGTTTGGGGGTGCTCCTGTCAAAGGGAGAAGCCGAAGGTGGGCACAAGCCGGGGCTGGGGCCACTGGGGCCACCGCGCTGGGTGGCACTAGAGGTCACTCTGCGACCAGGGATGGGGACACCGGCCGTTGGGGGCCTTGGGAAGGTCAGCTGCTGCTAATCCGTATAAATTGCTGAACTATAAGCAAAATTTGTGCCTAATTATGAACCGCTTTGATGCGGCATTGCTTCCATCCTAACTTCAGAGTGGAAATTTCCTACAGGGAGAGGTTAAAAAAAAAAACTCCACCCCTGAGTGGTGTGTTCACAGAGTGCCCAGAACAAGGCTGGTGTTTTAGGCACGGAGCTGGGGACATCTTCGCAGCCATCCCCACGGCACCTTTTGGAGCTGGGTCTACCTGGCTCCCTCCTCTCCTGCCTACAACTGTCAACTGTCTTATCAGCCTCGTCAGGAATTCATTTAGCCGATGCTGCCTAGCAAGCCTAGGGGTAAAGATGGATTTAACACAGTCGCTAGACATCTGTGTGCTAAACTCACTGGCTGCGGAACCTATATCAAAAGGATTTAATTTTATTCCCTAATAATCTCTTTTCTCTCAAACAGGTCAGACTAGAGAGGCTGCTGCCAATGCTGCAGCTTTCAGCCTCGCTGGCGTTGTTGTTATTGGTTTCAGGGCTGGTCAGTCATGCAAGACATCTGTCTCATCTTGGTGAAAAGTTTTCCTTTTAATATTATTTTATTGAACTCCTTGACTCTGGTTGCTCAAAAAAGAAGGTATCTCTGCTTTTCCGTTCCCTGAAATACCTCTATAGAAGTTGTTCTGAGTGAAAGATTTCAATAATTTCTTGTCCTGCTCCTGAAGAGACAGAGAATTTTGGGTCAGCTGCATCTCCTTGGAAGTTGGTTGCATAGTTAGCAATTAATTCTGGCTGAAACACAAAGAATAAGAAAAATAGTTTAAGAAAAATGATTTCAACATTTTTCCATTGCAAAACGTGCCTCTTTTTGACCTATAAAGAAAGTATGTTCTCACCCGTCCCCCAGTCTCCCGAAGGATCAAAGGTGAAACACCCGATATTAGGCTGAACAGAACATTTTAGTTGACCTAAAGCATTTTTGCTAAGTTTATTTTTTCATGTTGGCCATAAAAGGCAAAGCTGGTTATTTGCACAGCTTTATTTGTAAGCCCTCTCTTGGCTCCTGTGGAGGCCAGGTGTCTGCTGGCAGGGGAGGGAATATGCCCCACATCCCTTTTTCTCCACAGAACATGCCATTAATGACCCAATTTTGCTGGAGGTTTCTAATGCTCTCACAAGGGTTTCATGGCATGAGGAGGCTTTGCACTTCCCCCATTAGGGCAGGTACCTGGTTGTGGCTGGATTCCACGGTAGTGCAAACATCTCACAAATCTAGTCAGAAATAATTGGGATAACAGGGACTCCTTAGTCTTCGTTCACTTGAGGGTCACAGGACGTCAGATTTGACTTTGCTATTGAAGTCAGCTAATGTAGTGGAAATGCCTTCATTTTCTCCCTCTGGAGGCATGGGTTCAAATCTGCCATAAATTACAAGTGACACAGGTTCAGTAGTCTTAATTAAATCCCACGAGGTTATTTTTGTGTGTCAACACTCCCCTTCTTTTCCCTTCTGCACTGTTTGGAGCAGCCGAAGGGCAAGGAGGACTCCAGCACCATAGGTGGAAGTTCTCAGTGCAGCATTCCAGTGCTTGAGTTAGCTCTGGGCTGGGGATATGCCCAGACTCTTATCTGGCCTGGTATCAATCTTTCATTGAACTTGTAATGCAGTGTATATTCTTCGTACATTTAAAGCATTCAGTTCTCTGTGAGATCGTTATTCCTTGTAGGGAGATAACTGGCTATAGAGGATTTCTGTTATCTACAGCATCTCTCCAGCCTGGAATTCATTGATTTCCGATCTGCTCTCTAAAGGTCCAGAATAGTGGTGATCAATGCAACAGTGCTGATGTGAATAAAGCATGCCCCCTAATCTGCATTATCAACGGCCCGCTTCCTGATATCCCGAGCTGACCTGGTCATGACTGGCTCTTACACAGATAAATACGCTGGCTGTTGCTAACGTGGCTTGAAAGCCTTTAAAATAGGAACGAATCAGATTCGGTGTAGCTTTTCCAGGGAGTGGCGAGGCTGATTCAAACCTCTTTTAAGCTAATGCTTTTGTAAAGGCACTGTATGTTGCTAGCACTTTTCTTAGCTTGGATTTAAATTAAAAGGTTTAATTGGTCTGCTGATTTTTCCTAGCAGTGTGTTTAAAAAGAAAAAAACAAAACAAAAAAAGAAAGCTGAGGGGGGAATAAAGAGCCCCCAAATATGCCACTTAGAGAAGAACTGTTTAGAGAGCAGGTTTTTATTTAATAAACAGTGATCAATTGAATTGATTAACCATGAACACATTACAGCAGAGTTTGTTGTTGCTGCTGCTGATAATTGCAGTTCATGTGCATGAGAATATTAAATGGCTGGTTGCAGGATCATTTTCATGCTCTTTTCATTTAACAGAATGGAGAAAACAACAACTGTTGACAGTGATTTTGGTTAGGACTGAAGCGCTGCAGACTGTGCCCTCAGGATGCCTGTGCAATAACTCTATCAATTGTGGCCATTTACTCTGCACTTCCAGACATTTCTGCAAACCTTGCAGCTGTTTTTTTACTAATTCGCTTGGTAATTAGATCTTAGCATGCTGGCTCCATGGCTTTACATAAACTGTAAGCATTTGGAGCTGCCATGTAAGATATTTTAGAGCTGTCTGTGTCGGTTTGCGCTGCTCTGCAAAGACCAAGGTGGTCTCAAAAAGCAGTCAAAATAAGGAAGCAGTTGTAACAAATGAGTTCCTGCTGATTTAAGAAGGTTTCCAGAGATGAAAGGAGTTCCTTTACTTAAATTAACCACTGGAAGCCAAGCGGCATTGATGGGTATCATTCTGCTAGATGCTGAGCAGAAACTGGGGGCTCTGCTTCTACCCTCTCCTTCAGCCTCCAACACATATCTTTGTCTTCAATAGGAGTTGAGGGCTTCAGTAAAAGTATTTTACCATTTTAGTTGTCTCATTGCTGTTAAGGAGAGAAATACCATGATCCTGTGAGCTCAGGGTCAAGAGTTGGTATCAGTCATGCCTAAACAATATGGATGGAAAGACAGTGAGCCCTTTCATGACAGCAAGTTGCCTTGGAGTGGGTTTATGCAGTGGTACGTGTAGCACGATTTGGGAACTGCGGATCTAGGTGCTGCTACCAGTGGAATGACCTTATTGACACAGACCTATTGATCTCAAGGGAGAAAGTGCTCTGCCAGTGACTGCACAGCTGGGCCCTGTTCAGACAGCGTAGCATCTGATGATCTGGTTGAAGATGTCCCTGCTCATGGCGAGTAGGTTGGACTAGATGGCCCTTAAAGGCCCCTTCCAACCGAAAGCATTCTATGATTCTATGATCCTCCTGTACCAAAAGGAAAAGAGAAGTAATTTCTGTGCAAGCTATCAGTTTGCAGTGAAACAGTTTTATTCCATGGCTAAAGACATTGGGGCCTCTAAGATCCTTTCCAGTTTGATCTCTCAAGTGTGGTGAGATTGTAGAACAAGTTTCCTCTATGACACATCTACACTGGCTGGTGGGTCCAGCCACGCCAAACCTCAGGGCAATAAAGACGGGGAAGAAATACTTCGGCAGCTTCATGCAAGCCATCTCAGAGCCCGATGCAGTGTTCACCATGTAAAGAAATTCTCCTTGCCAGTTGTCATAGTTTAACCTGGCAGCCAGCAACTCAGCACCAGACAGCTGCTCGCTCACCCCTCCCCTTCCCCCCCAGCGGGATGCAGAAGAGAAATGGACAAAAGGGGAAACTCCTGGTTGAGATAAAGACAGTTTAATAAGGCAACAAAGGAAATACTACTACTACTACTAATGATAATAACGAATATGCAAAGCAAACTATATACAATACAATTTTTCTCACCATCTGATGATCGATTCACAGCCAGTCCCTGAGCAGCAATCATGGAATGACAAACTGGTGAATTTTGCAAATTTTACAAAAATCCTGAAAAAGACCAAACTGCCAGAAAATTTCAAACTCCTGGACAACAGAGGATTAAAACCCATGGAAATCAGATCAGAGATCAGCCCAGCCAAGTCCTATTGATAAACTGAGTATGACGTCTATGTTATGGAATATTTCCATTGGCCAGCTCGGCTATCTGTCTGCCTGTGCTCCCTCCCACTCCTGCACACCTGCTCATCAGCTGAAACTGGAAAAAGTCCTTGATTTCATAGGAATGACAGAAAATATCAATGTTTTCAGCATTGTTGTTGTACTAAATCCAAAACACAGCAGCTACTGGGAAGAAAATTAACTCTATCCCAGCTGAAACCAGGACACCAGTCCTGGGCTAACGTGGCTAAACAGGGGTGAATCTCATGGTGGTGGTGGGGTCCACGTGCACTTACTGACATAGCCCTGTCCCAGCACTGGTCCTGCAGTATTCTGCTCCTGGTGCACTGTAGGGTGGTTGCAGGGCAGAAGAGAATCACACGTGCCCCTGATGACTGACAGCTAGCTATGAACTCAGAAGCTTTTTATTTTCAGATCACATCTTTGGTTCTGCCGGTTCCGTGCTGTGGCAGGGAGAGGCAGAATACGGTTTAGTTTCAGAGTTATTGTTTGCTCTCTGTAGATCACTTCAGTCGCAGTGTGGTTTTCTGTTTTGCACTCTCTGTGCTTTGTGCTTCCCCTGGGAGTACAAGCTAGGCTGCATGTGCTGCAGAAAAGTGTCTTTGCTCTTATGAATTGAGAGATGTACCCTGTAACAGCTGTGAAGGTCCTGTAAATGGCAACATTGCAAGGTTTGCAACTCTAGACTTCCAGCTAGTTACGGATCGAACTCAATTAATAGGACCCCAAAGAGAGTTTGAATGTAACAGATGTCACAGTAACCTATAACTCTTAAGCTTTTTTGTGTTTAAACAAATAATTACAAAATTTTGCAAGAAAGTCTCATGAAGGATGCAAAAATATTATGGGAAGAGGCAGCTTTTCCAGATGGGCTTTGGTGGTTTTATCTGTCAGGTGATACTGGCAGATGTCATCATAAAGATATTTTCGCCACTTGTAAAGGCAGTAGTAGTAATGCAATACTTGTGAAGGTTTAAGATGTGTATGAGGCAACATCTATAGGGAAAAGGGATAAATTTTATTAGATAACTGATATAGTTGTGAAAAATCTGATAAACTTTTGAGAACCGGAGCCCTACTTTCTGGAAATTTTCGGGAGTTCTGGAAAGTCACAGCTCAAGGGATATACAGGTCTTTCAGAATTCACTTTTGCTAGCACAGTGAGACTTTCAAAAGGGTGCCATAGTTTTGAATGTTTTTTTGAAGCAGAACTCCTATACCCTGTGCTTAAATTGGTGCTTAAATTGGTACTCCAGTGGAGCTGATCCCTGAAGATGGACTAAGATCACTCTGGGACACAGTGGGAGAATGCTTTCAGGAACACTGGGGCTGATCCCTTCAGAGGATGTTTTGCCCTGATTCCCTGCTTGCTGTGAAGGATACTAGTAAAAATGGCAGGGATGGTTCCATTAGAAGCATTAGAAAGGTCTGCATGGGCGATCTTTTCTCCTCCAGTGCTGCAAGGAAGTTGCTATAACACGTTTTACGTCATGTCGTCATCTGAGTGAAATCATGGCTATATCTTAGTTTGTATTTGTGCCACAAATGCTATTATGGTCCCTTGGGTGAATCCACTGAATTTATGCTGTGAAGTGTAATAATTTCAGAAACAGACAAATCTGGACCAAGTGAATATGCTCTGCATACATTTGTGTTACAGACCTTGGCGTTTGCCAGCAGCCGATCCATTAATGCATGTCTTGGAAACTCCAGCGTGCCCAGTATATGTGTGTTTTGTATCTAGTGGAGACCTTCAGGCCCAGTGCAGCAGAAATCTAGATGCTTTTGCCACCTTAGATAAATGCAGTAAGTGGAAAAATTAGTGTATATATAGATAGATCTAGGTATAGCAAGTATTTTGAAATTTCTTTCATTAACAAACCCTTGGGAGAAGTTTAGATTCAGTGTCAAGCTTATATATACCAACTTTAGAAAAGTTTAGCTTGAAATCTTTAAATTAGTGCTACCATACCTCACAGATAAATCCTCCAACCCACTAATGGTTGATGTGCTCATAAATTTCAGTGGTGGTGGTGAAACAGGAGCTGCAGGTAGATGGATCTCAGGACAACTGAATGGTAACAGCAGCATATGCCATTGGGATTTTAATAATAGCCGCAATAATAACAGTAATAATATCTTTTTTTATTTACTGTAAATAAGTGGGTTCAAACATCTGGGATATATCTGTTCTGCAGAATACAGCGATAGCTATCCCGACTCTGGATGAATGAGGTTGAAATCTGCCTGCAGTATGGTCAGAGTTGCATGACAAATTAATTACCCCAGGAAGCAAATGCTTTAATTTGGAGGTAATGCTGTGCTAATATAGGACAAGGGCTTCTCTCTGTGCCTTGTAGCTGTCTTGGGTCATTTGAAGTGACCTGGGACATGTGTATGTGACAGGACGCGTTCCTGTGGATACGGCTCTTGGGTCCAAGGCTGGCACTTGGGTCAGCCGGGCACACATCTCGCCTTCACTGCACAGTACAGGCTGCCGTGGGGAGGGCGCTCTTTTTCCCATTATATGGGAGCATGTAGAGAGAGAATTTACTCCTCAGGTTCTGAAAGCTGTGTGTGAACTTCAATATGACGGTGCCAATTTTAATCAAAGAAATGTACTGTGAATGTCACCTGCATTTTTATCCAGTTCTCTTTGACAGAAATAGAATTTAGAGTTCTGCTAGAGATACAAAGGGCAGAAAAACCCACTCCTAAACTCATTTTGCTTGCTGTTATTCTGCTACCACAATTACCTCTAAACATAATTATGGGCAAGACAAATGACATTTTTAGCTTTAGTCTTTAAAGACAAGAGTTAATTTCAGGCTTTGACCAGAACTATGTTAATTAGCCTCTACTCACTCTCTTTGTATGGAAGTACATCACCCAGGACTTAGCGTAGGTTGCCTTTCCTGTATCTTTGAGTAATGAAAGGACACGGCATGGCAACCAAATCAAGGGCTGCTGCATTAACAAGGCCACTTTTCTGCCCATTTATCATCTATTAAAGGTGCACTAGCTTGTAAAGTAACACCACCTTCAGCAGGGCCGCCAAGAACGGCTCCTCATTTATTTTCTGCATGGTTTAAGTTGGAGTTAGACCCACCTTGTAGCTCAGAGGTGACAGCCAGTAAGAAAAAGTACACTAATTGAGACATCTCAAGGGAGAAATAGAAGAAAACTGAAAAGGTAATTAGAATGAGAGGGTTTCAAGCTGGGTAAGTAAAATCGAATGGAGGTGCATATTAGGGGTTGTTACAGATGGAAAAGAAAGTACTTGGAGAATAAAAAAAGAAAAATGAATATTAGAGAACAGAGCACCCTTTTCACACTTGAACAATAGAGGAGCGAGATAAAAAATAATGTAACAGTGGAGATACAGGCTGGGAAAAAAAAAGGTCCAGAAATATGAAGGACATATTTAAATGTAAGAGAGAAAGAATGGGGAAGAATAATAGAGCAGATCAATTACTACAGCTGTAGCCAAGGAAGGAGAAACTGTCAAATGAATATTTCTGGAGCTGTGGAAAAGTCTTCTTCCTTTCTGGGGGAGGTAGAATGTGTTTGGTCTGTGTAGGAAGGGGTTTCTTTTGGGGGCTGACTCAATACCTGAATTTGCTGCAGTGCCACTAGCCCAAATGGAGTGCTGGGGTGAATGCCTACCTGGGCAGAGTTGCATTAATTAGATGTTATTTGGCAGAACTTATAGCTGATAGCAGACCTCTTTGTCTAGTGGTTGAACTTTTAGCCCTTCAGTAATATATTGCCTGTGCATCTCTTGCTTTGCTGTCAACAGTTAGGGACATGTTAAGGTCCAATCCCAATTCTTCCCATTTCAAACCTTCCTTTACCTGCTGGAAAAGAATCACCTGGGTTACCCCCAGGCCATTTCCACCTCACACACGGGGAAGCTGAGGTCGCGCTACATTCCCTCAGGCAGATGTACACCCAGACCGAAGCAGACAGTCACATGAAGAGCAAGACACATTTCTGGTTAAGAGTGGAAGATGGCCATTGCTTTCCATTGTGGTCACAGCTGACTAGGCAGGATTTCCCCTTTTGACCCTTCTGGAGGCAGGAGACTGGAAGTGAAGATCATCTGCATTGGTAAGCAGAGGAGATGGAGCAGGGCTTCCTCTGGCTGCAGGGCAGGAAGGTGGGACTCCAGAGCCAGGGCCATCACAGGTACATTATCAACCCTAAAACACCCACGGGCTCAATAGCCGGTCGGCTGGAAGGACCAAAGTACATCTCTGTATTGCAAGGAAGTGCTGCACAGAGGTATCCGAGCTAACTAAACAAGAAAATCGTGCTTGCACCCTCAAGTAAATGATTCAAGGGAAATCAGTAGGGGTTATGTATCTGAGTGTCTTTGTGGGACTGGACCAGCAGTATTTGTTCACGTTAGAACTTGTTTGTACAATGTAATGTACAACAGCTGACACGTTTAATGCTGTTTGGGCTTATTAAGTCGTATCCTTCAAATTAATATTCACTTTCTGTGGAAATGGAATTTTCTGATCCAAGTACAGTATATGTGGGTTTAATTGTTAGTCTTGCTAGAGCATTTTTGCTACGCGTTGTCTGTTAGATTTTTCTTTTATAAGCTTCACTAATAAAATTGTCAGAAAAGGGTTTGTCATTTCATAAAAATTGTACTGGCTTCTGCTGAAAATTTGGAAAACTTTGCATTTTTTAGCCACTGAAAATTTTTCAGCACTTGATCAAAACCTATTTTAATGTCTTAATTTTAATTTTTTTGTATTTAAGAAAATTTGAATAGAAACTGGAAACTATAAACATTTTAATTAAATTTCAGAGCCTGATTCTATTCTTCCTGAGAAATAACTAAAAGGAGAGGAAAATTTGCTAAACTGAAAGGAAATTAAAAAAATACCCCAAAACTTTAAAAAAGTAACCCCATCCCAACATTTCAAAGACAAAATGTGTCGGCAATTTAAAACAAAACAGAAAACCAGTCCATGAGGGTAGACATACCTTGGCTGTTTCCCATGATGATAAAAGCCACTTGTATGGCAGGAGTGTTCATAAATAGTCAGGGTTGCGGCATTTGGTACTAGATGCTGTCCAAAGAAAGAAAGAAAATGTAGATCTTCACCCCAACTTAATTACCTTAGTAACGGAAATGCGCTAACCACATACTTCCAGGATAACAAACGAATGTGTACTTTTCTTTTGCAAAATGTAGTCAGCCTTCTGTGTAAGGGAACAGTGGCAAGTTCAGTGGAAAACGACAGTGCTCGTAGTACCAGAGTTTCAGAGACCGCAAACTCACTCCAAGGACTTGAAAAACAAAAACCCTGTGACAGAGAATATTCTTCTTCATTCATCATTTGAAACCCTGCCTCTAAAAGTGCTAAGAACAAATTGTTTTTAATAGGAGTTAGCCCCAGAGGATTTGATAAAAAGGGCTTTTCTTTTCCAGCTGGCTAATGAAACGTGGTCTGCAGAAGACCTTAGAGGCTTGGATGGCAGTTCTGAGACTCCCCCAGACTCAGCAAACTTCTCTGATCCAAGGAAACACAAAACAAAGATGTGTCACAGGCCTGAAGGAATATGGGAGCTGAGTAGACAGTGCTCATTCATAAGCTCTGTAAGCCTGGAAATCTCCCAGGGAAAAGTGGAAAACAAATTAATATCCCATCTCCAAGCTCCTGTAGGTTCTCCAGTGCTCAACTGTTCCAAGCAAGGAAAGCAACTTTCGTAGCAGGGAGAGATCTGTCTTGCTGCCACTCTAGGTAGTTACACAGATGGTTTTCTTGAAAAGAGAGCTTGTGAGGAGCTACAGTCTTTCTTTCTTATGCAGAGTCTATTTTACCAGTGCTAAATGACTGTTTACCAGAGCCTTCTGCTCAAGTTGGTGTTGAAGATTTGGGACTTTCAAAGTTGGCTTTCTCTCCTTGGAAGGAAAATCAGACCTCTTTTGTTACCTCCCTTAAAAAATGCCCGATTCTATTCCTTGTGGACATTTCCTCCTGACACCGGCTGGTGATCCGCTTGCAAGCAAGAAAACTGATAGCTCTGAGGAAAGACAGCAACCAGTAGGCCTACGAATGACTGGTTTTCAGATGAAGGAGTCCTGAATGGAGAAATTGTTTTCTCTCATGTCAACAATTTTGCTATTTGCTTGCTTATGCTGCTCTAGGGTGGCCCCTTAGACTATGTGGCCAGTCAGTGCATGGGGTTTATTTGAATACACTTTCATTTCCTTCGGTATTGGTCCATGCAATTAAACAGCTAATACCGCTGTACATGGCCAGAGGTATATATAGAGACATTCAAATTAGCTGCGTTGTTGGTAACGATCAGTTCATGTGATTCCATCTCCACAAATCATTGCTTGGTTACACTCACAAAAAATCTGAATTAGAGCAACATGTGTCAGAAAAGAACCAAAATATTTCAAGGTTCACTTATGGTCCAATTCATGTTTAATATTCAGGGAGCTGCTAACAAACTTCACTGTTCTTAGAGCAGACATCTGCCTGGCAGGGACTGCAACCCTGTCACCAGACTGTCCCCGTTAGCATTCATTTTGCGTGGAAGCTGTGAGCCACATTCCTCGAAAGTGCCTCATTTTTCCAGCTGCTGCTTGTTATCTGTGTTTCTGCTAAGAAATTTCATCAATTATTGCCTGATAGTGGAATTTTGCATTCTATTTGGGTTTTCTTTCTTACGTGCAATTGTGTATGGTGTATGCATGTAATGTGTATATATGTTTATGTACTTATTTTCTCCACGCCATGATATTGTTGTTTCTGTCAGTGTTCAGTGCCAGGCAGATAAATGAGATGAACAAATGGAAACCAGTATCATTACATATCCCCAGAAGCTTCACCCAAATGCTCTAAACAGGTGGAGAGACCAGATAACACATGCCCTCCCTGACTTGACTGCTGGGGGGGAGGGGATACACACAATAGGAGTTTGATGTCCTTCAGCAGATAATCTTGTGATTTCTCATCACCTGTCTGTTTTTTGAGATTCTGCTTGCAACTTGGAAAAGTTTAGCTTAAACATCATCATTAATTTGGCTTTATAGCCCTATAAGAGTTACTAGTACTGGGCACCACTGCCTGTCAGCCTGTTTATTCCTAGATACCTGGCTGCCTTAACTTTTCTGCCTTTTTTTTTTCTTTTTTTTTTTTTTTTTTTAACAGGGGAAAAAAAACCCGAAAAAATTAAAAAAAAACTTTTTTTGTTTTGAAAAAAAAAAACACCTGGCAAGGGGGGAAATTTTTTTTTTTACAGGGGT
>Ga0181612_157939_pt1 | contig 28929 bp, 23 predicted proteins | sample HoacroProtozoa21_FD_119630 | JGI IMG/M metagenome (GOLD analysis project Ga0181612, IMG submission 119630) | Hoatzin crop microbial communities from Cojedes, Venezuel. Combined Assembly of Gp0051906, Gp0051904, Gp0051908 | reverse complement strand
ACGCCTGGCTACGACGGCGAATGGGAACCTACCGACATGCCACAGGGTACCACCACGGCGCAGCAGGCGGGACTGATATATAAGATCGGCGACAAGGAGAAACGATGGACTAACCGCTTCTACGCAAGAGCAGACTGGACAAAAGCAAACGACGAGACGCTATCTAACTCCACGCGATTCTCCACCGACGGCGACATCACCTCAACCAGCCAGTCGAGCAACGTGCAGCGCAACTTCAACGGCCGACTGGAATATAACTTCCAACTGCAAAAGCCGTTCTACCTCGACGCACGCAGCACGCTCAACTTCTCAAATATGCGCGGCGAATCGGGCAGTATCGCACAAAGCGACGCCAACACCACCGAGACTGGCTCGCGGAGCGAATACAAGTCAATCGATTTCAGACAAAGTTTCATGCTGTTCAAGACGTTGCCTTCGGGTGACATCGCAGGCATCACAGCGTCGGCTGGACTGAAAAAGGACAAGCCCATCGACACCTACACCGACAGACGCATCCTCTACCCTGCCCTCGATTCCATATATAGACAAAAGCAGTGGAACGACCGACATGGTTCGGGCTACAACTGGTCGGTATCGCCAAACTACAGAATAGACCTCAACGACACGTGGCACCTGCAATCGCACATCACCTATTCGCAGGACTATTCGTCGGAACACGGCGACTACTACGACTTCGACTCCACGGCCTACATCATAGACTACGCCAACAGTTCGCGCCACCAACTGCTCACGCGCACAACAATGTTTGAGCCGACCATAATGCGGCAGGAGTATCAGCGAGGCGACTACAAGATGATGCGCATCGCGCCGCGACTGACCTACATCAACGAGCGACTACACTATGAGAAGGCACGCCTCGACACCACCGCACGACGCGGATATTGGAAAGCAGAAATGTTTTTCATCTTATATAATAATATAAATAAGGAGACGCACACCATAGACTATAACGTTGACGTCAACATACGCACCACTATGCCACGCTTCAGGTCGCTCATGCCTGTGGCGTTCAACAGCAACCCGCTCGCCGTAGTAGTCAACAATCCCGACCTCGGACGCAGCTATTCGCAAGACTTCAACGTCAGCCGCAGCATCACACGAAAGCGTCTCTCGCGAACATTCTCATGGGACATAGAAGGTGCTCTCAGAGAGCGGAAGCAGGGAAACAGAACCACCTACAACTCGCAGACCGGAGCCTACACCACCACGCCCGACAACGTGGGCAAACTCGACTGGAGCGTGGGCGGCACGACTTCGTTCTCGCAAGACCTCGACTCGGCACGCCACTTCAACGTCGGAGTGCAACTGGAGGCCGACTTCGTCCACAACGTTGACTTCGACATCGCCTACGACGCCCTCACCAATGACCTGAGCCAAGTGAACACGCTCACACTCGAACCCAAGCTGTGGGGCGAGATAACTTACGGCGACCTCAAACTGAAACCCACGGTCAAACTGAAGTGGCGCCACTCAACCAGCAACCGAGCATCGTTCACGCGCATCTCTGCCTTCGACTATAACTATGGCCTCGCCCTGCAATACAACATTCCGTGGGCCAACATCGACCTCACCACCAGTTTCCATATATACAGCCGACGGGGCTACGACTACGACGCGATGAACACCGACGACCTGATATGGAACGCATCGCTCTCGCGCGAACTGCTGAAAAACAAACTCAGCCTGAAACTCACCGCCTTCGACATTCTGCACCAACTCTCCAGCCGAGAACTGACCGTCAACGCACAAGGCCGATACGAGATACAATACAACTGCATCCCAAGCTACGCCATGCTATCACTAACCTATAAATTCAACAAAAATCCAAAGAAATGACAGCAACACTAATCATACTCGCACTCACGGCGGTTGGCTTTATGGTCGGCAAGATACGCTCCGACATAGTGGCACTTTGCTCGCTCATAGCACTGCTGCTCTGCGGAATACTCACGCCTGCAGAGGCTCTGTCGGGCTTCTCCAACTCCGTGGTCATCATGATGGCCGGACTCTTCATTGTCGGAGGAGGAGTGCTGCAAACAGGACTCGCAAAGATGCTCTCCGCACGACTGCTGCGATTGGCTGGAGACAGCGAACTGAAACTCTTTCTACTCGTCATGCTCGGCACGGCATTCATCGGAGCTTTCGTCAGCAACACTGGCACCGTGGCACTCATGCTGCCCATCGTGGTCTCCATGGCAGCAAGCAATGGTATCAACTCTTCGCGCCTGCTCATGCCACTCGCCTTCGCCAGTTCCATGGGCGGAATGCTTACACTCATCGGTACACCGCCCAACCTCGTTATCGACGAAACACTCGTCGAGGCAGGCTACCCCGCACTCAAGTTCTTCTCCTTTCTCCCCGTAGGCCTCGTCTGTCTTGCCGTGGGCATTGTCGTGCTTATTCCGCTCAGCAAATGGTTTCTCGGTAACAGCAAGCAGGACGACAAGCACCACCGCCAGCGTGGAAAGACGCTAAAACAGCTCGTCGAGGAATACTCACTCATCGACAACGTGTCGCGCATCGAGATAACCAAAGGCTCACCCATCATCGGGCGAACCATCGGCGAGCTCGAACTGCGCCAAAACTTCGGACTTACAGTCATCGAGATACGCCGCGAACGCAAGCGACAGATTGCAAAGGAAATATCCCAAAGCCTCGCCTCGCCCCACACCCGTCTGCAGGTTGGCGACATAGTCTATCTCTCTGGCGATGCCGAGGAAGCGGCACGAATGGCAAAGCAATACTCCCTGCGACTGATGTTCGACACCGATGCTCTCGACTTCTACGACATAGGACTGGCCGAAGTAGTGCTACTCCGACGCTCCAAGTTCGTCGGACAACGGCTCATCGAATCGGGCATCCGACGACGTTTTGGCATCAACGTACTTGCCATCCGCCGAGGCGACGACTACATAAAAGACGGACTGCCCGACATGAAACTCCAGAAGGGCGACGTGCTGCTCGTGCAAGGCACATGGGAGAACATCGGACGTCTCTCCAACGACGAAGACCACTGGGTGGTGCTCGGACAACCGCTCGACGAGGCCGCCCGCGTAACGCTCGACTATAAAGCCCCCATTGCTGCCATCATCATGCTGCTCATGGTGGCAATGATGGCCTTCGACTTCATCCCCGTAGCCCCCGTGACGGCAGTGCTCATAGCCTCGGTACTGATGATTCTCACTGGATGTTTCCGCAGCGTCGAGGCCGCCTACAAGACCATCAACTGGGAGAGCATCATTCTCATTGCAGCCATGATGCCCATGTCGGTGGCGCTTGAGAAGACTGGTGCGTCGGCCATGATTTCCGAAAGTCTCGTAAGCAACCTCGGAAGCTCCAGCCCACGCCTCTTGCTCGCCGCCATCTATCTCACCACCTCGCTGCTCACCATGTTCATCTCCAACACCGCCACCGCCGTGCTCATGTCGCCCATCGCCCTCTCTGCTGCCCTCTCCGCAGGAGTGAGCCCCTACCCAATGCTCTTTGCCGTGGCCGTAGGCGCAAGCATGTGTTTCGCCTCACCATTCAGCACACCGCCCAACGCACTCGTTATGAGAGCCGGACGCTACACCTTCGCCGACTATCTACGCGTAGGGCTCCCACTGCAAATCATCATGGCCGTTGCCATGATATTCGTTCTCCCTTTGCTTGTATAAAATGAGGAGTGAAGAGGAAACATAAGGAGTGAGATATGACTTGGAAACAAAGCATATCTCACTCCTTTTTTATATCTCTCCTACAACTTCCCTTGAAAAAAACTCACTGAAAAGTTGCGCCGTTTCAAATAAAGTTCGTATCTTTGCACTGCGAAACTGCCAAAAGCGGCGACGCACAATATTTTCGAGGAGAAAAAGAGCGTAATGCTCTCTTAGAAGTTCTGCCCTAAAGTCTGACGAACTAAAGCTATGAACTTCGAGGAGAAGCGGATACGCCTATCATTAGGCGTACCCTTCTCTTTTGTGTTCATAGCAGGGTTTCCCGTCAGACTTCCCGTGGCAGGACATGAAAGAGCGAGGTGTACGCCCTTTTTATGCCCTTGCCTAAAAGGTTTGTTTTAAAAAGTCTGACAACTAAGTGAACAATCTTTTATGGCTCGCCCTGCTCAAAGACCACTCCGCGAGCAAGGACGACGAGCAACACAACATCTTCTGGGCTACCCACGACTACGAGACCCTGGGCGATGGCTACGGCTATTTCTGCGAAATCAGTCCTGAACTGATTGGGAGCGACAATAGCCGAATGGTGTTGCCGCGCGTGATGAAACAGCGGGATATGCAGACCGCACGCTCGAAAGAGATGGCCGAAGTGTTCACTCCGTCGTGGCTCTGCAACGCGCAAAACAATCTCATAGACAACGAATGGTTCGGGCGCGAGGGCGCTTTCAACACCGAACACGACGACCACACATGGACGGCATCGCCCTCGCCCGTCGAATTCCCCGAAGGAAAACAATGGACCGACTACGTTCGCGAAAACCGAATGGAGATAACGTGCGGCGAAGCCCCCTCCCTCGCAAGCCGCTACGACGCCACCACCGGCGAGCCCATACCCACGGCGCAACGCATCGGACTGCTCGACAGAAAACTTAGGGTTGTCTCTGAGAATTGCGACGACGTAGCCTCGTGGACGCGAGCCGCCAAGGTAGCACTGATGAGCTGTTACGGCTACGAGTGGCAAGGCGACAGCCTCATGTTGGCGCGCGAGAACCTGCTTATCACCCTCGCAGACTACTATGAGGCAAAGTTTGGGCGCGCGCCAACGCAGTCGCTCCTCGAAAGTGCGGCCTACATCATCTCATGGAATCTTTTTCAAATGGACGGACTGAAAGGCGTGGTGCCCGACAGTTGCGAACGACGCACCACCACCGACCTCTTCGGCAATCCGCAACCCTGTCCTGCCTGCAAGCGAGGCTCCATGTTTGGCCACGTGGGAATCCCATGCCTACTGCGTGAGTGGAAGAAAGACTTTTCCCGACCAGGAAAGGGAAAAGTCATTAAGTTCACCGACCTTCTTAATCCTAAAAACAAATAAATATGGCAACTTTTGAATCATCACTAAAGTCAAGACTTATCTACATCTTCGCCATCAGCGACGAGTTGCACCGCGGCTGCCTGAAAATCGGCGAGACGACGCTCGACGAAGACTCCGACCAGATGCTTCAGCCTAACAGCGACGCCCTGAACCGCGCCGCCCGACAACGCATCGACCAATACACCCGCACAGCAGGCATAGCCTACGAACTGCTCTACACCGAGCTTACTATATATATAAAAGGTGGGCACGCCCTTTCGTTCAACGACAAGCAGGTGCACGACGTGCTACGACGCTCAGGCATCAAGCAAAAGCCGCTGAACGGTGCCACAGAGTGGTTTCTGTGCGACCTCGAAACGGCGAAGCGAGCCATACGCGCGGTGAAGGACGGACGGTCGAGCCTCAACTCCAGCGAGATAACCCAAGGACAGTCGCCCATAGTCTTCCGCCCCGAACAGCGCGACGCAATCGAGAAGACCAAAAAGCAATTCCGACGCGGCAGCCAGATGCTCTGGAACGCCAAGATGCGCTTCGGCAAGACGCTCTCGGCACTGCAAGTGGTGAAGGAGATGGAGATGCAGACAACGCTCATACTGACCCACCGCCCCGTGGTGGATGAGGGATGGTTCGAGGACTTCGGAAAGATATTCTACGACCGCGACGACTATCGCTACGGCTCGCGCAGCAAGGGGGGGAAGTTCGCCGCACTGACGCAATGGCACGCCAAAGGCGGCAAGTTCGTCTTCTTCGCGTCGATGCAAGACCTGCGAGGGTCGGAACAAGTGGGAGGAAAGTTCAATAAGAACGACGCCATCTTCAGCACGCCGTGGCAACTAATCATCGTCGATGAGGCACACGAAGGCACGCAGACCGAACTTGGAAAAGCAGTGATGGCCGAACTGACGAAAGAGCAAACCAAGGTGCTGCGCCTCTCTGGAACGCCATTCAATCTGTTCGACGACTTCAAGGAAAACGAGATATTCACGTGGGACTACACCATGGAGCAAAGCGCAAAGATGCGGTGGGAACAGATGCACATGGGCGACCATAACCCTTACGCCGAGCTGCCCGCGCTGAACATCTACACCTACGACCTCGGACGACTGATGACCGAATATGCCGACCTCGACGTTGCCTTCAACTTCCGAGAGTTCTTCCGAGCACGAGAAGACCTAACATTCGTCCACGAGCAAGACGTTAAGGCCTTTCTCGACCTGCTGTGCCACGACGACGAAGAGAGCCTCTATCCCTACGCCAACGACCGCTTCCGACGCATCTTCCGCCACACGCTCTGGGTAGTGCCGGGTGTAATGGCGGCAAAGGCTCTCAGCCGACTGCTCAAGCAACACCCGACGTTCGGCAACTTCGAGATAATAAACGTGGCGGGCGACGGCGACGAGGATGCCGAAAACGACGAGGCACTGCAAATGGTGAACAAGGCAATAGGCAAAGACCCAGAGCAGACCTTCACCATCACCCTCTCGTGCGGACGACTGACCACAGGCGTAACCATTCGTCCCTGGACTGCCGTCTTCATGCTCTCCGGCTCGCTCAGCACCTCGGCAGCAAGCTATATGCAAACCATCTTCCGCGTGCAGACACCCTACACATCAGGAGGGAAAATGAAAACCAGCTGCTACGCCTTCGACTTCGCACCCGACCGCACGCTGCGAGTGTTGGCAGAAGCGGCGAAAGTGGCAGCCAAAGCAGGAAAGACCACCGACGAAGACCGCCGTGCACTGGGAGAGTTTCTCAACTTCTGCCCCGTCATAGCAGTGGAGGGCTCGCAGATGAAGCCTTACGACGTGCCACAACTGATGGCGCAATTGAAGCGCGCACAGATAGAGAAGGTCGTGCAGTGCGGATTCGAGGACGGAGCACTCTACAACGACGAACTGCTGAAACTCGACAACACCGACCTCAACGACTTCAAAGCACTAAGAGGAATCATCGGACGCACGAAGGCCATGCCAAAGAGTGGCGACGTTGACATAAACAAACAAGGACTGACCAACGAGGAATACGAAGAAGCGGAGCGACTGAAGGAGAAAAACAAGCGCGAGCGGACGCCAGAGGAGGAGCAACGGCTGCAAGAGCTGAAAGAGAAAAAGAAAAACCGCCAAGACGCCATATCCATCTTGCGAGGCATATCCATCAGAATGCCCCTACTCATCTACGGCTCCGACGTAGAGGAGGACATCACGATAGACAACTTCGCCGACATGATAGACGATGCCTCGTGGGAGGAGTTTATGCCGAAAGACGTAACCAAGGAGGTATTCCAGCGGTTCAAGAAGTATTACGAGGCCGACGTATTCCGAGAGGCTGCCCGACGCATACGCGAAATGGCACGTGCCGCCGACCGTCTCACCGTGGAGCAGCGCATAGAGCGAATAGCCAACATATTCAACACGTTCAGAAACCCAGACAAGGAGACCGTGCTGACACCGTGGAGAGTGGTAAACATGCACCTGAGCGACTGCATCGGAGGCTACTGCTTCTACGACGAGCAATTCGAGAAGCCATTGGAAGTGCCGCGCTATGTTGACAGAGGCGAGCCAACGCGCGAGATATTCACCACCGAGAGCCAAGTGCTGGAAATCAACTCTAAAAGCGGACTCTATCCGCTCTACGTGGCCTACAACATCTACCGCGCACGAGTGGAGGCAGCAAAGCAGAAATACGGAGAAGTGGGCATCGGATTTGCCAAGCAGATATGGGATCTCACCGTAGAACAGAACATCTTCGTGGTATGCAAGACCCCAATGGCAGTGAGCATCACGCGTCGAACACTCGTTGGCTACCGAGACGCAAAGGTAAACGCCAAGCACTTTCCCGACATCATCAATCATATAAAACAAAACCCAACGCTTGTAGTCAACACCATTCGCGACGGCAAGCATTTCTGGAACATTAACACACAAGAATTTATGAAGTTCAACGCTGTCGTAGGCAATCCGCCTTATCAAGTAATGGATGGAGGAGCAGGAGCAAGCGCCATCCCCATTTATAACAGATTTGTTGATATTGCAAAACAGATAAAACCAGAATATATTTCATTGGTTATGCCTGCTCGATGGTATGCTGGTGGTCGTGGACTTGATGAATTTAGGAAGTCAATGCTTGAAGATAGGCACACATTAGTTCTTCACGACTTCATTGATGGCCGGGCTTTATTCCGCAATGTTGAAATAAAGGGAGGTGTTTGCTATTTATTAACATCGTCGAAATACACAGGAAAATGCACGATAACGACACATTTTGACGATGGAACAATCATCAGGACTTCGCGATATTTGAAAGAAGGGAACGACGATGTTTTCATCAGAGACCCAAGACTGATGTCTATAAAAAAGAAAGTTTTTAAAACAGACATTGCTACTTTCGACATTATGGTGTCAAGCATGAAGCCTTATGGACTTCGAGGAGACTTCATTAAAGACCCTTCAAAATATAAATTACCACCTATCAAAGAAAAGCCCATTAAAGATGGAATTACAATTATAGGATTAGACGAAAGTCTGCATCGAACCAAGCGATATGTTACGATTGACTACCCATTACCAGCCAAAGACGGATTGAAGGCTTATAAAATCTTCGTCCCAAGAAACATCGGATCAGGCAAATTACAAGATAATGTTTTCACGCCAATATCAGCGAAGCCCTATGAAGTTTGTACAGAAACTTTCGTGCAGATTTATCCATTCAAGACGCAGACACAGCGGGATAATTGTCTGAAATATATGTCAACTAAGTTCTTTAGATGTATGTGGGGCGCTCGAAAGCAAGACCAAAGTGCAGGAAAAGACACCTACGCTTTCGTACCCCTCCAAGACTTCACCGCCGAATCGGATATCGACTGGAGCAGGCCGACTGCGGAGATTGACGCGCAACTTTATGACAAGTATGGGCTTTCGACGGAGGAGCGAGAGTTCATCGAACGGATGATTAAGCCGATGTAAGCAGGGAGCGAGGGGGCAGACTTGGTTAATCTTGGTTAACGGGGAGGGCGGCGAAAGTTAGCGGGGGCGGCAATGGTTACGCGCAGGTAACTATGTGGCGGCGGAGATAGCACTTGCGGAAGCGAAACTTTATTCGTAACTTTGCACCGCAAAACAAAGAAAGGACAAGAATGGAAAAGAAAAGAATGCCCGTGCTCTTCGTGGGCCACGGCTCTCCAATGAACGCCATCGGCGAGAATCGCTCGCGACCGACTTGGCGCGAGATGGGCGCAAGACTGGGAAAGCCCGAAGTGATAATAGCGGTGTCGGCACACTGGATGACCCACGGGCTGTGCGTGCGACGCAGCGAGACCAACCCGCAAGTGAACGACATGTATGGCTTCCCCGACGAACTATATGCAGTAAAATACGCGCCGATTTCGTCTATTGAGACGGCAGACAAGGTGATGGCAGCACTGGGCGACGGCGTAAGGGTGGCCAACGACTGGGGCATCGACCACGGCGTCTGGACGGTGCTGTGCAACATGTACCCCGACGCCGACGTGCCAGTGGTGATGGTGAGCACCGACGTGGATGCGTCGCCAGAGGCACAGTTTGAGACGGGACGCCGCCTTGCCTCGCTTCGCGACGAGGGTGCGATGATTGTGGCAAGCGGAAACGTGGTTCACAACCTGCGCATGGTGAACTGGCGGATGCGCGGTGGCTTCGACTGGGCCGACACGTTCGACGAGACGGTGAAGCTGCACATTCTGGCGGGCGACTACGATAAGATAGTAGGCTACGAGAGCATCGCCGACCACGACCTCGCCGTCCCCACCACCGAGCACTTCTTTCCGCTGCTGACGGCTCTCGGCGCAGTGCGTGAGGGCGACCGCTGCGAGGTGTGGAACGAGTATCGCGAGCTCGGCTCCATGTCGATGACGTCGTATCTCTTCCAGTAGGGGCGGCAAAGGTTATCGTCGCCACTTCTCCCAATTAAACAGGTGAGAATAAAAAATTACTTCCACCGTAGTCTCTGCTTATTACTACGGTGGAAGTTTTCTGTTTTAAGCTGAATCACGTCTTGATTTAGGCTAAATCAGATTCAGCTTTAGGCTGAGTTAGTTTATCAAGTTCATCAAGTTTATCAAGTTCATCAAGAAGTTCTTCAAGTTTGTCAAGAAGTTCCTTAGTTTATCGAGTTATAAAGTTCGTCGTGTTTACCGCGAAGCTGATTTAGTCCTTCAAGAATTTAATTTATGGCTTTGCCGCTTGGCTCCTACAAATCTTTTAAACTTATAAAACTTTCCTCCGCTTCTTGATAAACTTTATAACTTGATGGACTTGAGGAACTTTCTTGATAGACTTGATAAACTTGATAAACTTTATCTAAGTTTCATCCGCTCAATTCGCTTTGCCTTCTGCTCTGAGGCGGCGGAGAGTTGGCCTTTCAAGTAGGTCTCCATCACGAGGCCAGCGATGGGAACAGCCGTATCGGAGCCCCACCCACCGTGCTCTATATAGACGGCGATGGCTATCTGCGGGGAGTCCATCGGCGCAAAACCGATGAAGGCGGAGTGGTCCTTTCCGGAGTTTTCCACGGTGCCCGTCTTTCCGCATATCGTGTAGGTGGTCTTTATGCCGTGGGCGGTGCCTTTCTCCACGGCTTGGCGCATACCCTCCACCACGGGTGCGTAGGCTTCGGGAGCCACCTTCGTGTGCCGCTTCGTGGTGTATCGCTCGCGCAACGGTCGGTCGGCTGTGGCTTGATGAATGTGGGGCACATACCATGTCCCTCGGTTGGCTATCGTGGCGGCAAGGTTGCACATCTGCAGTGGTGTCAGCGTGACGTCGCCTTGCCCCATGCCTGCCCACCAGATGGTGACGCCGTCCCATCCCTCTTTGTAGCGCCGGCTGAGATAGGCCGACCCTGGCAGCAGTCCGCCCTGCTCGCCGTCGATGTCGATGTGCATCGGACCGCCAAGCCCCATGCTCTGCATATATGAGCGCCAAGTGTCGATGGCCTCATTCTTGTCGTCGTACATGGAGTCGTCGTTTATCATCGACGCGAAGGTGGAGATGAACCAAGTGTTGCACGAGAATGCCAACGCATCGACGAGCTTCAGTGGCGACCGGTGCTCGTGGCAGCGCACGCGGATGTTGCCTTGCGTGATGCCTCCGTGGCAGTCAACCGCCGTTTCTGGGGTGATGGCACCCTCGGAGAGCATTGCCAACGCCTGCGCGGTCTTGAACGTGGAGCCTGGTTCGCGTGGTTTTCCTATTGCGAGCTGAATGTTTTCGCCCTGCGCGGAGTTGGTTGCAAGGCAGAGTATCTCGCCGGTCTCTGGGCGTATTGCCACCACGCTGCCCGTCTTTCCCTTCAGCAGCCGTTGTGCCGTCTGCTGCACGAGCGGGCGAATGGTGAGCGGTCCGTCGGTGGGCAGTCCCTGTGCCGCGGCCAGATGGGTTATCGAGTTTGCTGCGACGAGTGCCACAGCCAGCGTTTTCAGTCTGTTCATTTGTCTGGGCAACAACAATCTAAATCACTCCTATGATTTCTTGCACCGACTGGCAGCCGTGGGAGTCGAGCCAGGCGCTGATTCCGTCGCGCACCTTTATTGTCGTGGTTGGGTCGATGAAGTTGGCCGTGCCTATCTCGATGGCTGTGGCTCCGGCCATTAGGAACTCTATGGCATCGGTAGCGGTCATGATGCCTCCGAGCCCGACGACGGGAATCTTCACTGCCTTTGCCACCTGCCAAACCATGCGGAGGGCAACGGGCTTGACGGCGGGGCCACTGAGTCCGCCCGTAGATATGCTGAGCAACGGAGCGCGGCGCTCGATGTCGATTGCCATTCCCATGAGGGTGTTGATGAGCGATACGCTGTCGGCTCCCTCGGCCTCGCAGACGCGGGCTATGTCGGCAATGTTGGTGACGTTTGGCGACAGTTTCACTATGAGCGTCTTATGGTAGCGCTCGCGGACGGCCTTCACCACGCTTGCCGCTCCCTCTGTGGTTACGCCGAAAGCCATGCCGCCATGCTTGACGTTGGGGCACGAGATGTTGAGCTCTATGGCTGGTATCTTCTCCAGAGTGTCGATGTGTGCGGCACACTCGGCATAGTCGTCGGGCGACGAGCCGCTCACGTTGACAATCATGTTGGTGTCGATGTCTTTTATTTCGGGGTAGATGTGCTCGCAGAAGTATTCTACGCCCTTGTTTTGCAGGCCGACGCAGTTGAGCATTCCCGAAGCGGTCTCGGCCATTCGTGGGTAGTCGTTGCCCTCGCGTGCTCGGAGCGTAGTCCCCTTCACGATGATGCCTCCGAGCTGGTCGAGCGGCACGAAGTCGGCGTATTCGAGCCCGTAGCCGAACGTTCCCGAAGCGGTCATCACGGGATTCTTCAGCGCGAGGCGGCCTATGTTGACATTGAGTTTTGGCATTGTTGTTGTAGTTTTATAGAATCAGCTCGCGGGAGTTGAAGACGGGGCCTTCTGTGCATACGCAACGATTGCCGGTAGTGGTCTTCTCCACGCAGCAGAGGCAGGCTCCGAGTCCGCAGGCCATCTTGTTTTCAAGCGACATCTCGCAGTCGATTCCCGCCTTTTGTGCGTAGGCGGCCACGGCTTTCATCATGGGCTTAGGGCCGCAGGTGGCTATGGCGTCGAAACGCTCGTTGAGCAAGACAGAGTGGTTGGTCACGAAGCCGCGCTCGCCGTGGCTGCCGTCCTCGGTGGTGGTGAACAGTCGCCCGAACTTTGCGAATAGCTCGGTTTCGAGGAGGTCGTCCTTTGTTCTCGCTCCGAGAAGGAACGTCGGTTGGCTTCCCTGTCGGGCGAGTTCGCTGCCAAGGAAGAGCATCGGCGCCACTCCTACCCCACCTCCGACGAGGAGCATCTTTCGTTGCGAGATGGTGAAGCTGTTGCCGAGTGGCAGTATGCAGTTAAGGCTCTCTCCCTCGCGCATGTTTACGAGGCGGCGAGTGCCGTCGCCCACTGCGGCCACGAGCAACCAAAGCTCGTTGAGGGAGCGGTTTACGTAGTTAATGGAGATGGGTCGGCGCAGGAATGTTGTCGGCGAGCCATCCACCCTTACTTCGACGAACTGCCCAGGAAGCATCGTGGGCAGTTCGTTGTCGGAGGTGAGTCGTAGCAGCGAGTATTTCTCGTTTTGTCTCTCTACGGCCTTCACCGTAAGGTCTAAACAGTGTTTTCTTACAGGTTCCACCAATGTTTCTTTTTCTTTTTGTGGTGATATTCCTCGCGCTCTCCGTTGAAGCCGGAGTTGGCTGCTTCGCGGATAAGGTCGCGATAGGTCTTGTGGTGCGACACCATCTGATAGATGGTTCCCCAGTCTGGCAGTCCGCCGAGCGCGCTGTCGTCGATGAAGAGGTCGGCCTTTATCTTTCGGCTGTAGTGGTCGTTGTTGTCCTTCGTCTCCTCCGGATAGTCGCGATTGACGGCGTAGAAGGTGACGCCTCTCTGCTTGCACCACTCCACGGCTTCGTCGAGCAGTGCTCCCTCGCGCACCGTCCACAAGATGAGCTTGTGGCGGTCGGCGATGAGCATCTTCAGCGTGTCGGTGGCGAATGGTCGTTCTTCGCCAATGTGGGGATACTTGTGTTCGACGATTGTTCCGTCGAAATCTACTGCTATTACCATGCCTCGTTAGTGCTTGATGGAGTCGTCGTCCTTGTTTCCGTAGTGGCTGTTGGCATAGTTGCCATACTGTCCGTAGCCGTAGTTGCCGTAGGAGGCATAGCGTCCGTACTTAGCATACTTTCCGTAGCCATAGTAGTAGCCATACTTCTTCTTCGACATATCTACGCCATTGAGTATAATGTTCATTTTCGGAAGTTTCTGCTCGTCGTGGAGAGAGTTTATCAGTCCGATGTTTGCCTTCGGGGTGTAGTCGGCTCTTACGACGAAGACGGTAGCGTCGGCCACGTGCCCTATCTGCAGCGTATCAGTTACGAGGCCTACAGGAGCGGTGTCGAGAATGATGTAGTCGTAGTTCTCGCGCAGCAGGTCAACCACCTCCTTGAGACTCTTGCGTGCGAGCAACTCCGTCGGGTTGGGCGGAATTGGGCCTGCGAAGAGAAGGTCGAGGTTGGGATTGACTCCCGAAGCCACGGTCTGCGACTTCACCTGCTCCCACGAGATGCTTTCCTTGACGAGCAGGTTGGTGATGCCCTTCTCGGTGTCGTGTATGTTGAAGAGTCGTCCGAGTGCAGGCTTACGTATGTCGAGACCTACGAGGATGACCTTCTTTCCGAGTATGGCAAAGCTGACGGCAAGGTTAGCGGCGTTGAACGTCTTTCCTTCGCCAGACGTTGACGAGGTGAACAGTATCACCTTGTCGCCTTCCTTCATGGTGAACTGAAGGTTGGTACGCATTCCACGGAAAATCTCGTCTATCTGGTCGTTTTTATTCTCGTGAACCACGATGCCTGCGTCGCTCTTTGCACTCTCGCTTGCCACTGCGATGTCGGCAATGATAGGCAACTTAGTGAGACTTGCGAGGTCGTCGTGTCCCTCGATTCGGTAACGGAGCAGCTGGCTTATATATATAAATAGGAACGGGAGGATAAGTCCGAGCAGCAGTGCCACGAGGAGGATAACCGAACGCTTCGGGGCAACCTGTCCGAGGAACTTAGGCTCGTCGATGAGCTTACCCTTGTCGGCAGTTGCTGCGAGCGAGATGTAGTTTTCCTCGCGCTTCTGGAGTAGCATCAGGTAAAGACCCGACTTCACTTCCTGCTGGCGTCCTATCTGTGTGAGGATACGCTCCTGCTCTGGCGTGTTTGATACGCGGCTTTGATACTGGTTGTATTGCGACTCGATGCCTTGACGATGGATGTCGGCTCCACGGCGTGCCTGCATGAGGGCAGTGCGAATAGAGGCAATCAGTTCGTCGAGGGTCGAGGTGAGCGTCAGCACTTGCGGTGCGCTTTCCGAAGCACTCTTGAGCAGGCGGTTGCGGTCGAGCACGGCAGCGTTGTATTGGCTGATGAGGTGTGTCGAGGAGTTGTCGGTCAGTCCGACGTTCGAGGGGATGAGCTGATACTTGTTGGCAGGATTGTCAACATACTCACGGAGATAGTCGAGCAACTGAATCTGCGAGTTTGCCTCGGAGAGCTTAGCCGAGTAAGCGCTCTGCTGCTGCAAGGTCTGCGAAGCGTCGAGTCGGAGCTCTGTTACACCACGACTACGCTTGTAGCTTTCGAGTGCGCCTTCGGTAGCACCCAGTTCAGCATTTATCTTCTCAAGACGTCCGTTGATGAACTCTCCCGTCTTCAGTGCTATCTCGTTCTTGTCGGCGTTGGCCTGTCGGTTGTAGCACACGGCGAGCTGCTTCACGTAGTCGATGGCGCGCTTAGGATGCTCGTCGGTAACGGTGATAAGTGCGATGGATGTGGCCTTCGACGTAGGCTCCACGGTGGTTCCTGCGGCGAAACGCTTTGCCACCGACATCGGTGGGAGTATGGTTACTTTCAGCGAACGGTCTTTGTTCTTCCATACGCTTCCCGTGTTGCGAGTGATGGTGAGCACTCCTCCGGCGGTGGTGATGGTTGCTGGCAACGACGTGAACGACGACTCGAAAGCCTTCTCGTTGAAGTCGTCGTCGTAGGCTGTACCTACCACCTTATAAGCGTTGCCGTTTTTCCAGATCTCCATCGTTATTTTTGTGAGCGTTTCGTCCATCTTGCTCAGATGGGTGGGGTCGAGGTCAACGTTGAGTGGTTGAGTCTTATAAACAAGGTGGTCCTTGATGGTTCCCTCAGTCTTGTATTCCACGTAGAGCTTGAGGTCTTTCACTGCTTCACGCGCGAGCACCGACGACTTGAGTATCTCTGTCTCGTTGTCGATACCAGCGGAGTTGGAGATGAATCCCATATCGCTCATGTTTGAGAGCAGTCGGCTGCTGCGGCGGTTACTTTCCTCCTTCACAAGCATCTTCTCCGACACTTGATATTGCGGAGTGGTGTAGCGCAGATAAATCAGGGCGCCGCAAATGAAGATGAACACCGACAAGAGGAACCACGGCCAGTTGAGGATGAACATCATAAAGAGGTTCTTAAAGTTGAACGACGACTGCTCCTCATCGTTCATGCTTGGAGCCACGCTTTCGATGGTCTCCATTCTTCTTGTTTCTTCACTCATATCTCTATTCTCTGTTTTCTATCAATCTCATCAAATACTGACCGTAGTCGTTTTTCAGCATCGGGCGGGCAGCCTCTGCGAGTTGCTCTTTTGTTATCCAGCCTTGCTTGTAGGCAATCTCTTCAAGGCAGGCCACCTTCAGTCCCTGCCGCTTCTCTATCACCTCTATAAACGTGCTGGCCTCCGAGAGCGAGTCGTGTGTGCCGGTGTCGAGCCAAGCGAAGCCTCGCTGAAGAGTCTTCACCTTCAGTTGATGACGTTGCAGATACTCTTGGTTCACAGTGGTGATTTCCAGTTCGCCACGCGCGCTGGGCTTGATGTTCTTCGCTATCTCGACTACGCTGTTGGGATAGAAGTAGAGCCCAACCACGGCGTAGTTGCTCTTCGGGTTTTGCGGTTTCTCCTCGATGCTGAGGCAATTGCCTTCGGCATCGAACTCTGCCACTCCGTAGCGTTCAGGGTCGTTGACAAAGTATCCGAACACCGTTGCGTTACCATTCTCCTCGGCATCGCGTACACTATCCTTCAGCAGTCCGGTGAAGCCCGATCCATAGAAGATGTTGTCGCCCAGTACGAGGCAGGCGCAATCGTTGCCTATGAACTTCTCGCCGATGATGAAGGCCTGTGCCAGTCCGTCGGGCGAAGGCTGCTCGGCATACTCGAAGTGCACTCCCAGTTCCTCGCCCGTGCCGAGCAGACGGCGGAACCCAGGCAAGTCGTGCGGCGTACTGATGATGAGTATCTCACGTATGCCAGCCAGCATGAGCGCCGACACTGGGTAGTAAATCATTGGTTTGTCGAAAATAGGTATCAGCTGCTTGCTGATGCCTTTCGTGATGGGATAGAGGCGCGTGCCAGAGCCTCCGGCCAAGACAATTCCTTTCATTTTGTTAGCTAACTTAGTTAATTCGAATTGGGTGCAAAGATAGTTATTTTTCTGCAATAAACTACATTTTAAAAAGAAAAACTTCATATATTGGAGAAAAAAACGTAACTTTGCACGCGAAATGCAAAACGCGCAAAGCAGAAACCATAATGTTTAAAGCATAAAGTTTAAAGCAAAGAAATGAGTATATTCGCAAAACTCTTCGGAAAGAAAGAGACAGAGACAAAGGTGGGAGGCATGGAAGACTTCATGACACTCATCAGAGTGTATTTCCAGTCTGCAATGGCAGCCGACCTCGGCATCAACAATCTGGCAGCACTGCCCGACCTGCGCGTCTTCAAGACCACGCTGAAAGTGCCAACGGTGAACAACAAACTGGGCGTCGGGGAAAAGAGCAAGTGCAAGAAGATGCTGAAGGAAATGTACGAAATGGACGACCAGTTCTTCAAGGAGATAGACCAAAGCCTGAAGAAAAACTGCCGCAAAGTGACCGAGGTGCAGCCATACATGTATCAGTTCTCAGCATTCACGCAAGACCTGATGATGCTCACAGGAAACCTGATGAAGTTCAAGTTGCGCCTGCCAAGTTTCTTCAAGAGCGCCATAAAGACCATGACCGAAAAAACCGTGAACGACATTTTCACGAAAAACGACTTCAAGGACGCAGGCGTGATGAAGACCGTGGTAGCCATACGCCAATACGCTACAAGACTGGGATTTTCGCAGAAATGGACCAGCGACTTCGTCTATAGAATGGTGATGCTCGCCAAGAAAGAGCCCAAACCATCCGACGAAGAAGTGGCAAAGATGCAAAAGAAGTAAATATTAAAAAAGCATAAAAAACAGACGAAGTGAACCCTTACTTCACAAAAAAGCCGTAACTTTGTGCAAATTATATGCTTCATATATGACCCAAAACGAGAAGACTGCCGCCATTTTCGAGACGCGTGTGCGTCAACTCATCCTAAAGTACAAGCAACTGCAGGACGAGCAAGACGAGCTGTACGCAGCCCTCGAAGAAAACGAAAAATCAATCAAAGAACTCAAGGCACAACTCTCTCAAAGGGATCAAGACTACGAAGCACTAAAGATGGCTAAGATGATCGAAATAAGCGACCGCGACGTAGAGCAGTCGAAGAAACGGTTGTCGAAGCTAATCCGAGACGTCAACAAATGTATAACGATACTGAGCGGAGAACAATAAATATTGAGTGGAAAACAATAAACTACCAATCACGCTGCACGTTTACGACGAGGACATCAAAGTAACAATCAATCGCGAAGACGAAGAACTCTATCGCAACGCAGCAAAAAGAATAACCGACCGTTACAACGTCTATGCAAAGGCGTATAAGGGCAAAAAGAGCGACAAGACAATAGGTCTGATGACGCTCATCGACATCGCGCTCTCTTACGAACGAGAAAAAGGACGAAACGACGTAACGCCATTCAACGAAATGCTCACCAGGCTCACACGTGAAATTGAAGACACTCTCGGAGAAAAAAGAAGTTGAGAATTGCAGAGTTCAAAGCACTCAAGCCCTTGCCGAACACAAGTCTGGCGCGAAAGACAACACGACAGCAAGGAGAAGCGCCGAGAACTCAAGAGTGTTTAACGTTTAATGTTTAAAGTAAAATAATGATTTATGCAATAATCGCCGTGGCCGCCCTCGTAATCGGAGGCGTCTGCGGCTACGCGCTTTTCCGTCATGTGCTGACTGGAAAATACAATCAACGGATGGAGGCCGCAGAAAAAGAGGCCGAAGCCATCAAAGAGAAAAAGCTCTTGGAAGTAAAAGAGAAGTTCTTGAACAAGAAAATAGAGCTGGAAAAAGAAGTACAACAGCGAAACCAGCACATCCAGCAAGGAGAGAACAAACTGAAACAAAGGGAGATTTCACTCAACCAAAGACAAGAGGAACTGGGAAAGAAAAAGAACGACCTCGACAACCAACAGAAGCGTATAGACAACGAAAACAAACTGCTCGCAATAAAGCAAGACGAACTGCAAAAAATGCAGCAGCAGGAACGAGCAAAACTCGAAGAGCTGTCGGGACTCAGCGCCGACGAAGCAAAACAACGACTCGTAGAGAGCCTGAAAGACGAAGCAAAGGCCGACGCTGCCAGCTACGTCAACGAAATAGTAGATGAAGCAAAGCTCAACGCCAACCAGCAAGCAAAGAAAATCGTAATACAGACCATACAGCGCGTAGCCACCGAGACAGCAATAGAAAACTCCGTATCGGTGTTCCACATCGACAACGACGAAGTGAAAGGACGCATCATCGGACGCGAAGGCAGAAACATACGCGCACTCGAAGCAGCATGCGGAGTGGAAATAGTGGTTGACGACACACCCGAAGCCATCGTAATCAGCGGATTCGACCCCATACGACGCGAAGTATGCCGACTCGCACTCCACCAACTCGTAACCGACGGACGCATACACCCCGCACGAATAGAAGAGGTAGTGGCAAAAGTGAAGAAGCAACTCGACAACGAAATAATAGAGACAGGAAAACGAACCACCATCGACCTTGGCATACACGGACTGCACCCAGAACTCGTGCGCATCGTCGGAAAAATGAAATACCGCTCCAGCTACGGACAAAACCTGCTGCAACACGCACGCGAGACTGCCAACCTATGCGCAGTGATGGCAGCCGAACTCGGCCTAAACCCAAAGAAGGCAAAGCGCGCAGGACTGCTGCACGACATCGGCAAAGTGCCCGACGAAGAGAGCGAACTTCCACACGCCATCTACGGAGCCAAGATAGCAGAGAAATACAAGGAAAAGCCAGACATCTGCAACGCCATCGGAGCACACCACGACGAGATGGAAATGCAAACGCTACTCGCACCGATAGTACAAGTGTGCGACGCAATCAGCGGAGCACGACCCGGCGCACGTAGAGAAATCGTAGAAGCATACATCAAGCGACTAAACGACCTCGAAGCCATAGCAATGAGCTACCCTGGCGTAACCAAGACATACGCCATACAAGCAGGACGCGAGCTCAGAGTCATCGTAGGAGCCGACAAGATGGACGACAAAGAAACAGAGAAGCTAAGCGGCGAAATCGCAAACAAGATTCAGACCGAAATGACCTATCCAGGACAAGTGAAAATCACGGTCATACGCGAAACCCGCAGCGTAGCCTACGCAAAATAATCTTTACGAAAACAAGAAAGACCGACGGTCTCGCCATACAGCGACTGCCGGTCTTTTTCGTTTCCGCGAGAACCCAAAACTCCTACGGTGGTAGAAACGAACTCCCACCACCGTAGAAGCCGACTCCCACCGCGGTGGAAGTTTTCTCCCACGGTGGTAGAAGTTTTAGCCCACCAGAGCAAGAGAGCCGAACGGCTGCAAAGCTTCATTGAACCATCTCTGTAACAACCATTTAGAATTATACTAAAACATCACTCAATCCACCGAGATTTCCCTCATAACTGGCGCAAACGACCTCACACCGCAATCCAGAAAGAGAAAAGCGAGCACGTCCAAAAGACGAAAGAACAATGTTTACAAACAATACAAGCCCTATGAACACAAACGACTACGAGCGAGACCTGCTCATACGCAAAATCAATCAAACCCTCAGCCGCATGACTTTGAAGGAACTCGAAGCCCTGTGCTACCATCTCGACACCCAAAGTCTAAGCGACGACGAGGAGCGATAAGCTAAAAAAGAGTACTCGTCATCTCCCCAATAACCTATAATCCTAATAAACCTAATCCGCCAACATCCCCTAAAAGCACCCCAGTAATCGCCAAAACTGCCCACAATCGAAAGCAAATCGAATGGCGAAGAACAAAAAAAGTAGCCTCGGTGGGCTACTTTTTCGACGGAACAAACGACTCGTAAGTTTGGTCGTCATAGTAAACTTTTATTTCCATTATCTTTCGCTCGTGTTTGTCAACTATTTTGATAACTTCCTTGGTCGGTGTAGTTGCTACACCTTGATATCTCGGCGACTCCTGGCGAGGGGTCTGATACGTTGGGGTGGGAGCGTCATCGAAAGGCAACGGTTGCTCCTGGTTCGTAGGCTGGGCAACCTCTGTAGGAGTCTGGTCAGAGTTGTACATCGACCCAGTTCCGAACATAAGCCAATCGGTGCTGATGTCTGGCACCTTCTTTTTAATAGCCTCGACGATGTTAAGGGTAGGGCGAGTGCGACCATTGAAGATGCTGCTCAATGATGCAGCCGAAACATCGATGAACTGTGCGAACACTTGTTGCGTCATGTGGAGAGACTCCATAATTTCTTTTATTCTGTCCTTCATAATCTTTTACTTTTCCGTTTTACATTAGTGAAGCATCGACGTAATTAGGGTAAAAACGGCGATTTTCGTTCACTTTACAAAGGTAAAACAATTATCCGAGATACGCAACATTTGTAGTTTAGATTTATGTATTTTTAATTATTGAAGTGGAAAGCCGAAGTTTTAGAAAACCGAAACAACGGCTGTAAATCATCACTTTTGATATTGAAATCCGAATTTACATCAATAAAGCGTTACAATAAAAAACTTGAAGCCTTCGCTCCAAAACACTGGTTATAAAAAGGGTCTATCAGCGTGGAAAGCCTCTACAACTGCGAATATGCAGTTTTTTCATCAATACAGAAAGGCAAGTCTTTGGCTATTCTTTGGATTTTTAAGCTAAGGAGTTGATTATAAGCCTCATATTGGGTTTTGGTTGCGGGTGCATAAATAAACATTTCACATCGAAAACCGAAATATTTAGATTTGCAGTCGTAAACGATAACTCTGATTTGGTGTGATTTACAAAACCGAATCGGATTAATTTATTTACAATTTGCAAAACTCAACGTTGCTTTAGTTCCTTAAATTTACAAACATGAAGCCTTAAAAGACGTGAAATGTAAATCAGATGGAGCCAAAACGACGAAAAATCGTCATTTTCGTCGTATTCTGACCGTCTGACCGAATTGAAAAAAATACGCAAGTTTTGAAGCAGTAGATTTCTTCGGAAATGCCTGATTTTATCGACCTTTAAGGTCAAAAATTAGGGTCGCGAAAACCAAGATTTTGCTTCATTTTAGAGTCGATTTTCGCCCATTTTGGGGTGAAAAACGGACGGTTTGAGGGGCTAAATGGGGTCATTTTCGGTTCTTTTTGCCACAGTTTTGGCACAAAAAAGGCACTTTTAGAGTCTAAAAGTGCCAAAATGGTGGTCAGTTTTTATTAGTGCAGTATGAAAAACACCAGTTCCTTCATCAGTTCGCCAGCATCGGTATTGGGATTTTCCACTCCTTTGCTTTTTGCATCCACCTCTCTCATCTTATGTATAATCTGCAGCACCTTCCGAGCTGTGTAATTTCTTAGACCTGCCATATAATCTTTGGCTGCCCAAGGAGACTTCAGTCCGAGCCAAGCTGCCACGCTTCTATCGTCTGTTTTCTGAGGAGCGTAGTGCGCCATCATCAGATTCTGGAAATATTTGAAGAGCAAAGGGAGGAGCGCATATAGTCCTCCCGTCTTAGGATTTTCGTCAAAGTATTTCATAATCTGATTCGCCTTATAAATGTTGCGATTTATTATCGCGGATTTAAACTCGAAAATATTAAAGTCCTTGCTCACTCCGATGTGCTTCTCCACTACCTCTGGCGTGATGGTCGGATTTTCTTTCGGCAGAGCCAACAACAGTTTGTCGAGCTCGCTAATCAGTCGGTTCAGGTCGGAGCCGATGCTCTCGGCTATCATTTGTTCCGATTTCTCGTCGATGGCTGCCCCTTTCTCCCGAATATATTTCTCGATGAACTTTGGCAACTGCCAATCTTTCATCTTCTCGCTCTCGAAGACCAATGCCTCTGCCGACGTGCTTGCAGCCTTATAGAACGCACTTTTTTTGCTGATAGAGCCGTTCTTGTTTACTACTACCAACACCGTGGTTTGCATAGGTTTCTCGGCATATTTGGCCAGCAGCTCGGTGTCTTTCAGCGCTTGCGCCTCTTTCACTATCACCACTTGTCGCTCGGCCATCATCGGATAGCGTCGTGCCGTTTCCACGATTTGCGCCGCTGTAACGTCGGACCCGTAGAGTATGGTCTGGTTGAAGTCGCGTTCCTCCTCGGTAAGCGCATTTTCTACGATGAACTCTACTATTTTGTCTATATAGTAGCTTTCGTCGCCCATGAGCAGGTAAATCGGTCTGTAGCGTCGCTGTCGGAGTTCGGCCATAATGCCGTCGAATGTTACGTTTTTCTTTTCAGCCATCTAAAATTCCCGTTATATGGTTTTGCTTTTATCGTTTTTCTTTGTATTTTTGCAAACGACTTTGCAAAATTACAAAAATGTATCGATTAAACCTACCAGATTATGAAATAAAAATGCGTTCGGCGTGCGGAAAAAGTCAGATTTACGATTTTTTGCGCCGAAAATACGTTGCGTTGACGCCCGAAGAGTGGGTTCGCCAACACTTCACCCACTATCTGGTGGAGCATTTGGACTATCCGCAGACGCTGCTTGCCAACGAGGTGGAGCTTGCCATCGGGCAAAAACGGCTGCGCTGCGATAGTGTGGTTTACGACCGACGCCTACAGCCACGCATGATTATCGAATATAAAGCACCTACGGTAGGCTTATCGCAAAAGACATTCGACCAAGTGGCTACGTACAACCTTATGCTTCGAGTGGATTTTCTCGTAGTGAGCAACGGGCTTCAACACTTCTGTTGTCAGATGAACTACGAGCGCATGAGCTACTCGTTTCTAAAGGAAATACCGCGCTACGAAACGGTCGTAAACTCTGACTCTGAGCTTTAAACAAATGCCTTTCAATAGAAACCAAACAATTCGACGACGATAATACAAAAAAATATGACAGAAAAAGAGAAAATGCTGGCGGGAGAGGAGTATTTCCCCGACACCGACGAAGAACTGCTGAACCTGCGTCGCAAGTGCAAACAACTATGCCAAAAGATAAACCAAACGCCGATAGAAAACGAGGAGGAACGCAACAAACTGCTGCGAAAACTGCTCGGACAAACGAGTGAACACTTTGAAATCTTGCCCGAATTCTGGTGCGACTATGGCTTTAATATAAAGATAGGTGAAAACTTCTTCGCCAATCACGGGCTTGTCATTCTCGACGCGGCTCCAGTTACGTTCGGCGACAATGTGTTCATCGGACCGCAGTGCGGTTTTCATACTGCGTGCCACCCTATCGACGCCGCCCGCCGACGTATGGGGATAGAGACCGCCAAACCTATCACCGTTGGTAGCGACGTGTGGTTTGGCGCAGGCGTTCAGGTGATGCCAGGCGTAACGATTGGTAGCAATACGGTTATCGGTGGAGGCTCCGTCGTGGTGAAGAACATACCCTCAAACTGCGTGGCCGTGGGCAATCCGTGCCGCGTCGTAAAGGAGATAGCACCATGCTGAAAGATTTTCTTCTCGTAGGTGCGGGCAGTTTTCTCGGCGGCGGACTGCGTTTCTTGGTGGCCAAAATGCTACAGACGGCAGGCGACTTCCCGCTTGGAACGTTTGCTGTGAACGTCGTTGGCTGCTTCCTAATCGGTTTCCTCTACGGTCTGAAGTGGGACGGCGAATGGCTAAGCCCGTCGGCCCGACTGATGCTGACCACTGGTTTCTGCGGCGGTTTTACCACCTTTTCCACGTTCATGAACGAGTGCGACGGCCTGCGCGACAACGTTTCGATGCTGTCGTTTTATCTCTTCGCGTCGCTCGCTCTCGGCTTCGTCGCCCTGCTGCTCGGCAGATGCGCATCGAGGCTCGTAGAGTAGCGCGCCGAGGTGCCAATAATACAAAAAGATGGGAAAAATTTGCTGTTTTTAAAGAAAAAACCACTGTTTCTTGCTTTATTCGCCAATAATCCTTACCTTTGCAATCAAATAACTTAAAGCAATGAGAAAACGATTACTGTTCTTGGCAATGCTACTGACGATGGTGGCTGCCTCGGCAAACGCCCAAAAGAAGTTCAACGTCTATGCCATAGGATTCTACAATCTGGAGAACCTGTTCGACACGTGCCACGACGTTGGCAAAAACGACTACGAGTATCTGCCCGACAAGGGTTGGAACGAACTGAAGTATTCCCATAAACTGCGCAACATGGCACGCGTGTTGGCCGACATGGGAAGCGACGTGCTGCCTCCATCGGTAGGGTGCGCGGCAATCGGCGTGAGCGAGGTGGAAAACGCTAAGGCTCTTACTGACCTCTGCAACCAAGAGCCACTGAAGGCGCGCAATATGCAGTTCGCTCATGTAGAGGGCCCCGACCGTCGTGGCATCGACTGCGCATTGATATATAATCCCAAGCTCTTCACAGTAGATAACGTCTGCCTGCACCCCTACATACAAGCACTCGCGAAAGACAGTGGATACGCCACTCGTGGCTTCCTCGAAGTAAGCGGACAGATGGCCGACGAGCCCGTAACAATCATCGTCAACCACCTGCCAAGCCGATTCCAAGGCTCGTTCTATCGCGAACAAGGGGCGAAGCAAATACGCGCAATCAAGGACTCGCTGCTCGCGGAAAACCCGAAGCGAAAAATCTTCATCATGGGCGACATGAACGACGACCCCTCTGACCGCTCGATGGCAATAGAGTTGCGAGGAAGAAAAGAGATAAAGGAAGTGGAAGACGGCGATATGTACAACCCCTGGTGGAACGTGCTGGCAAAGGAAGGAAAAGGCACTCTGATGTACAACGGTTCGTGGAACCTGTTCGACCAAATACTGCTCACGCCCAACCTGCTCGACCGAAAAGGGAAGAAAGACTACAAAGAGCTCACCTATCTGAAGCACAATGTCTTCCGCCGCGACTATCTGTTCCAGCAAGACGGAAAATACAAGGGCAATCCGCTACGCACCAAGGCTGGTGGAGTGTGGCTCGACGGCTACAGCGACCACTTGCCCGTGGTGGTCTATCTCGTCAAGGAAACAAAATAAGACGTGAACCAGACCATCGCCACCGAACGGCATCCGCTTGAGCCTTTTCTCCCCGAAGAAGCATGGCTCCTGATGCTTGGCAGTTTCCCACCCTCGCGGAAACGATGGTGCATGGAGTTCTATTATCCCAACTTCGCAAACGACATGTGGCGCGTGATGGGGATGGTAGGCTTTGGCGACCGCGACCATTTCGTTGACACCGCAGCCCGACGCTTCCGACTCACCGAGATAGTGAGTTTCCTCGAAGACCGCGGAATTGCGATATACGACACCGCCACCGCCGTCCGACGACTCAATAACACGGCCTCCGACAAAGACCTCGAAGTGGTGGAGCCCACCGACATAGCCACGCTGCTGCGCCACCTGCCCCGTTGCACCGACATAGCAACCACAGGCGAGAAAGCCACCACCATAGCGGCCAGCCAACTCGGCGCGAAGATGCCACGCGTAGGAGAGTTCACCGAGGGCACCATACTCCAGCGCACCATCCGACTATGGCGAATGCCAAGCACGTCGCGCGCCTATCCCCTCGCCCTCGACAAGAAAGCCGAAGCCTATCGGCGGTTGCTCGAAAGCATCGGGAGCAGACGAACATAAGGCGAAAGCTGAAGACAAAAGAATGCTCCGTCGGTGCAGATTTCAAGCACTACCGTAACAGCCATACAGCATCACTATAACATCCCATTAACGTCCTAAGTAAAAGCAAATAAAGATATGACAATCATTGGAATAGCAGGCGGCACAGGTTCAGGCAAGACCACCGTCGTGAGAAAAATTGCCGAGTCGCTCCCACCACACTACGTCGCCGTAGTACCACTCGACTCCTACTACAACGACACCTCCGACATGACGGTGGAAGAGCGACGCGCCATCAACTTCGACCATCCCGACGCTTTTGATTGGAAACTCCTACAAGAGCACATACGCAAACTGCGCAACGGTGAAGCCGTAGAACAACCTACATACTCTTATATAGAAAACAACCGTCTTCCAGAGACAATACACGTGGAGCCACGCCCAGTCATCATCATCGAAGGCATCATGACCCTGCTAAACAAGAAATTGCGCGACCTGATGGACCTAAAGATATTCGTTGACACAGACCCCGACGAGCGCCTCATTCGCAACATACAACGCGACACCGTAGAGCGAGGACGCACCGTCGAGATGGTTATCGACCGCTATTTGAAGGTGCTAAAACCCATGCACGAACAGTTCATCGAACCAACGAAGAAATATGCCGACCTCATAATACCAATGGGAGGCGAGAATAAGACTGGCATCAGCATACTGCGAACATGGATTGAAGGCATCGTAACGCGCCCCGAACCGCTCGAATGACAGACAATAAGCTCACCACTAATACAAACAAGAAAAGTCGTGCAAACGCCAACAGCATTGCACGACTTTTTTATATCCCATAGGTCAATCAAAGACAAGCCGCAGAGCCTGCATCGCCATAACATCGGCGAACGCCAACCACCGTCCTACTCGTCCTCGATTATCTCTATCTTAACATCTTCCGCAGAGTCTATCTGTGCGTTCTCGTGCTGCTTCTGCCAGGCACGACGAACGGTGTGGATTTTCAGCGCGTTTATCAGTTCTGTTACGCCATAGAGCAGCGTACACCAGCCGAGCAACGTCAGCACCGTCTCCCCTATCCACTCCGGACGAATCAGCGAGATGCCGCCCGCAAGCAAAATCACTATCGGGCAAATCCACCACACAATCCCTATCCGAGCGTAACGAAGCGCACCGATGAGCGACATCAGCTGCGTGATGGCTCCCAACACCAGCACCGCCCCGATGACGAAACCAAGCAGATGGTTGAACGTGTTTGGCATAAGTGCCAAGATGAGCCCAAGCACCATGCTTCCCACGCCCACGAGCGGAAACACGGGTTGGAGCGCCGTCAGCTGATTCCCATCGCGGTCGAACACAATCGGGTCGTCCACGTGCCGCTTCGCATAGAAGTATGCCACGCAAGAAATCAATCCCGACACCAAGAATATTACTCCTATAGTAACCGTGAGCCAAGTCAGCGTGTCAGCCGGGAACTTTATCAGGAGCACTCCCACGACGATGGCGCACACAGCCCTAAAGAGCGAGCTTTGAAGAAATTTCATATCGTATTATCTATTTTATCTAATATCAAGTGCAAATTTACAACATTATTTCGTAAAAACGTCTATTCTGCTCAGAAAACTTTAATTATTCGTTTTCCGTACACCTTCTCATCTCCGTAAAACCATCAATGTTCGTAGGGAGTGCCATACCCTTCCAAGATTTTGCTTCTTGGCTCTCTAGCTTTCGTTAGACGCGAGTTCCTCTGTGAATTGTTTTACGTTCATTTTGAATTTTTTCTCGTTTTTGTTTGTAATTCAAAAAATGTTCGTATATTTGCACCAGATACCGTACGTGAGCTTTAGAGCCGATGCAGGTATTCGCTACTCCTTACAGGGTGGCTTTTTATTTTAAATACAATTCATTTCACTTCATCTTTATTTATAAGACAAATAATCGTTGTAATTTCTCCATTGACACACTCTGTCTGAAGTTTTTGGGGAAGTGGTCTGTTGCCATTCTTCCGACCATGACGGGCAGTTTTCGCTTCATCAGGTGGTCCACCTCCTTAGCATGTAAGGCCTGTGTCAGCACGTCGTCGTCGAATGCTACTCCAGATGATACCGGTTTGTCGGCATCGTAGTAGAGTCTGTTTACTACCAGTCTAAATCCGCCCCGTCTTCCATTTCTACATCAAACCACAACCAGCGACTCGTTGTTCAGCGTCTCCGGTGTGTCTAATATCATTCCTTTTCTACATCAAACCACAACCGTCATATTAACGATTTTGGCGGAAACAAGTCTAATATCATTCCTTTTCTACATCAAACCACAACACGGACAATGAAAATGGTGACCATTTCATGTCTAATATCATTCCTT
>Ga0181612_177285_pt1 | contig 28931 bp, 24 predicted proteins | sample HoacroProtozoa21_FD_119630 | JGI IMG/M metagenome (GOLD analysis project Ga0181612, IMG submission 119630) | Hoatzin crop microbial communities from Cojedes, Venezuel. Combined Assembly of Gp0051906, Gp0051904, Gp0051908 | reverse complement strand
GAGCTTCCAAACGTGGTCCTGTTTGTTTGCTGGTTTGCTTTCCGAGGCAGATGGCTGCTTTGCTACTGTTACAGCTGCTGTGTGGATTAAATCAACAACACTCAAATATGTTGTATTTTTAAATAATTTGTGTGTCTGTTGCTTAGGTCAGTTCTACTCAAAAGCACAACTTAAGAACAATCCCAGCATCAATCAGAGAGCTGACGAAAGACTCCTGAGTGTGTCTGGGTCCGAGCACAAAGTTACCAGGTAACAGATACGGGACCGCGGGTGGGTGATGTACATGCTTTGAGACGTAGTTTATCACCTAATATTGGAGATCCAAAGAACTTAAACAAAGGGGGTGTTTGTAAGAATACACCTCTTTGGTGTGAGTAACAGGAACTTGTGCTTGAATTTTTCCCTAACAGCCTGAATTTGTTGCTTGTTAAGTGACATTACAGGGGTCAAGGCTCCTATTTCATGGGGGGGAGATCACGTGGTCTGCGTACACAATGCCAGTTACAGCAAGGTGCTGCTGCCTGGTTTACACGGATACGGGAGAGGTTTTGCTCAGTTGCACTTACCACAAGAAAATGTTTTTACACTTCATTTGCTTTTGGTCAGTGTGCATGGTGTGGAAGCAATGCGGCGAGCGCGCAGCCTCTGCTCGCTGTCCCCACGTGTCCCCATCCCCGCTGCCCCAGCGCTGGGGGCGGGCAGGGGCCCACTCTGCCCACGCACAGTCCTGCGGACCCCTGGCACCTCCCGCACACACCAGCTCGAGTCGGGGCCTGCCCTGTCCTTATTTGATCACTTGTTTTTGTTGTTTGGATTTTGTTTCAGGCAATACAAGAAAGATTACAGGCTGGAGTCAGCCAGCGATCCTGTTTCCTGCTGGTCAATAGATGTAACTCCCTAGCTAAGAGTGTTCTGGGGAAGAAAACTACCCAAATGACGCTCTGCCAAATACTTTTGGTACTTCCTCTCATCAAAAAAAACCACACAAAGCCTTACCTGTTACTAGAGACAAATGTGACAAATATTTTACCTTGAAATAATTATATTTTCAAGATGACAACGTACTTGTTGTTTGTTATTTTAAAATGGTTTCTAATAATCTGGTTATGTCGTTGAAGATTTATGTGAATGAATTTAATAAAATAGACATTATCAGCTCACAGTTTGATATGGACACACAGACTTCGGTTTCCAAATAAAAATAAATAGTGGCATTGCTCAATCCAACAAACGCATCATGCAAACAGTAACAGGCTTCTAAAATCTGCACTCTCTACCCAGGCACAAAGGACAGTGGTCTGGAACCATGTGTTTTGTAAAAAGAGTTTGAAGTCTAAAGCAGTATTAGTTTACTATTCTCTGATTTTTTTATTTTATGGGGAAAAAAGCAGCCTGTCTGTATTAGGGTTCTTTGGAGATCGTTCTGTGAGCACATTGAAAGCTGGAGAAACCAGCAGCAGGACCATGCGCGAGGGCGGCAGCGCATGCTGGCTGCCATCCCGCTCCTCGTCCCAGAGCTTCTGAAGCTCTGCTTTAACAGCAGCTGCAAAACAGGCTCCGACTGGTTGCGCAACAGACCTCTGACTTGTTGCAAAAGACAGCGGTTCAACCCTGCAATGTAGCAGCCTTTTTGGGCACTGCTTCAGACAAGGTTTTGCAAACATTGGAAAAAGTTTTACAAATAACGAAGAACTTGGAACAACACGTGGTGCATGGAGGTAGCGTTTCTGAGGAACTGCACACACAGAAGCCTCTGCCCATGGAATGCAGGTTGTAGTTTTAGCCTTCAGATTTTTTCATAAATTTTAATTCCAAAATTATTTTGGTTTAGAATTTCAGTTCCTGTGTATCCTTGAACGCACAACTACGCCAGCACTGCAGAATGTTTAATAAAAGTTGCTTCCTATCCTGCCAATAATGTGTAACTAGAAAAAACTTATTTCAAAGCAATATACTAAAAGAGAAGCAATTTCTTGCCAAAGTCAGTAAGATAAGCAAACCATGTAATTAGAAGCCTGCTTTTTTAAAAGAGCTGTGTAGACATGATGCCAAGACGTGTTTGCTTGAATTGCTTGTACTTTGAAGATGCGGATCTGCCTGGACAAATTACACAGCAGACAATGCAGAATTTGGAAACTGGCAACACCAGATTGCTTGCTTCCCCACGCCCAGTTTGAAAAGCAGATTATTTCCATTATAAATGAACTTGGTATTTGAATCACGTGCTGTTGGTGCTGGGTGTTATCAGTGGATTTAGTGCAAATTAACAATTCCCTGCTTCCAGTTACAGGGTGCATTGCCTCCTCCACCCGCCTGCTCGCCACAGGGCTGGCAAGGGGCGCTGATGTGGGGAGCAGCGAGGCGTGGCTGGAGGGCATCCTTCCCTTGTCCCCTTTGCTCCACGCGGGGCTCAGCCGTGCGCAGACCATTCTGGAGAGCTCTGCCAACCCTCCCGCTCCTGCCCTGTTCATGCAACCCTCTCTTGCCACAGAGCAGCGAGTCCTGCTGGCCTTGGGAGATGGGAAGAAAAGCAGGTGCCAGCCTTCCTCACAGCAGCTTTTCACACTGCTGGGGGGGTTTCCCCTCTTCCTACAGCTCCTCGGCAAAGCTGTTCCTGCCCTCTGGACTCCGCGCTGCTTGCATGTGCTGCACTGGGGCAGCCAACGGAGCCTCTCACCGGCTGCACCCTCGCTGCTGCGCCTGGCTACTGCTGCTCCCAGATCCTTCCCGCAGCGCTCTTTCCCCCTGCACATGTGCTCTCCAGTCCGTAAGTCCCTGCCATTTCACTCTTCTTCACTTCAGTTCTGTCTTAATTTGTTGTTGAGTCACTCTCCTCCTCTCCAAGCCCCAAAGTCAGTTCTGACGGGCTTCTGATTCTCTGCGCTCCCTTCCCTTGGGCAGGAAGTGAAAGGCAGACACAGTAATGAATATTTTTGCATTCTATAATTTCCAATTCCACTGCAGAATACACAGTGTATCTCACGCTCTTCTCTTTTAACCGGCATTGTACCAGTTGGTGGTAGGAGTAAAATTTTTATCTACCTGTAAGCATCTGTTCGCTACTTCTCTCTCCCCTGAGTGTCAGCTTCAGCTACCCCGCAGTTATCTCCCGCGTTGCAGGAATCTTGGAAGAATGACATGTTAAAAAGGGGATTTTCCTATCTCCACCAGTGTAAGGGGGAGTTTCTCAGGCTGCCACAGAAGCCGCAGATGAGAGCCCCCCGGGGCTGGCTGCTGGCTGACCGTTCAGCCACAGCCGGCAAGACTCCCGCCACCTCCGGAGATCGGCCTCGCCCCCACAAACTAACCGGGAAACCTCTGGCTCGGGCTGTGCCCAGTCTTGCCTCGTGCCTAAGCTGTGCCAGCCCGGAGGGTCAAGGTCTGCTGCCCACTGCTACGCTTTTTTGTTTGAATGGAGGAAGCCAGCACAGGACCAGCCCTGACGGGCAGGCCCGCAGCTCCCACCTCAGATCCAAGATGCAGCATGGCTTCTAACTCGTCATCTTAGAATACAAATTCAGAACCACGTAAACTTTACCCTACCAGTTTCCATTTTCTGGTCTTCTCTCACTCTTTCCTGTTTCTCTCCCTGCCTTCCTCTCTTTTCAGTAACTTCTTACCTTCTGCAGAAACTGCTGTTTTCTGTCATGATTTTTGTCTGAATGTAGCAGGCAGAGACATCTAGCCACTGTGACACCCCCCAAGAACTTATTCCCCACCCCTTCCACAAATCTGCTTTTAGTAACGGATTTTGTGCCTGGAGAAGGCCTGTCTCTCCCAGAAATTGAACAGTAAGTAGATTTTTCCTCTATTTTGTTCCTCTTTGGTTTTTCTGTTGCATTTTTGTTCACCTCTGCCTTTGTTCTTTCAATTTAACCGAGCACATCTTGTGTCAACTCTGTTTTTCCCCTTACACTCCTCTTTCCTCACATGTGCCTGCATTCTAGTTTCCCGCACACTTTCTCTCCTTGTCGTGTAACAGTAGGGAAATTTTTTACTTTGCCAAGCAAGACCACAATTGCCTTGCTATGGCTGAGCTGATTAAAAGAAAACTCAAAGTAAATAAGAAATCTGATTTTTTGCTTCAGAACTAATAGCTTACCATTTCTCCCAGTACAAAATGAATATATAACTAAATGGGACACTTCTTGTCCAGAAATTCATACATAAATTCCATTATGGGAACAGAAGGAGGAACTTCACAGGAAGACGGTAAGGCTCTTGCACAAAAAAGATACTGTTCAGAAGACGGCTCCTACTACTTAAACTGGCGTGCTGCTTGGAACTGTGGCGTTTCACTAATTCATAAAGATATGGGCATTCAAAAGTTAAGTTCAAATTAAAATACTAAACTGCCGAAGTCCTGGACGCTAACAGCCATCTCGCGCGCTGGCGCTGCTCCGCCCGCAGAACGGTGCCGGCGGGTGGTCGGGCGGTTGTGAGGGCCGCTGAACCATCCTGACCGGGGTTCTGCTCTCTCAGCTCTGCTCTTGCGTGGAATTCCAAAACGCGTCCGGCATCCCGGGCTTTGCAAAACCAGAATGAAAACATTGGTAGCTGTGGAATAACAGCACAAAGCATGAAGTACTGATGCTTTTATTTCAGTCGCTCCTGACAGGCAGTTACTGATTTGAAATTGGATAGAATGTTTCTGTTATGTTTTACAAAGTAAGATCTTCAGTCTGAATTTTAAAACAAGTCAATTACTTCAGTACAATGAGGCTATTTCGGGGGATGAGCGCTATCTGTGCACACAGGCAGAATAGCTGTTTAGCACAGAAGATTTGATTAAATATGCAGTAAAACTCTCCATGAGAATCCATTGTATCTGGGCATTGCCAAGCACGGTAAGCTGATGTATTTTTAATAGTTCTTACACATTGCAAAATGCTATTCTCTCAGACAGACGCTCTGTGTACCCGCAAATTTAGAGGAAGCTGTAGCTGTTTAAAACAGGCTGGAAACAACGTAGTCCGTGTGAACACCATCTATCAGCCCAGCTCCGTTGTCATGAACAAACCAGCAAGGAACATTGACACCGTGCTTCGGATCTTTTCTGTAATCCTTCTGCCAGCCCCTGCAAGGGAAAGCACAGTCACGGGAGGGGCTACGGAAGCAGGAGCTGTGCTTTGACGAGGTAATGTTTCCTAAGTCTTTGCGAAGGACTTAATTATGTTTTACCTTGTTACTGTCAGTTCATTGTTTTTAACAATCATTGTGGCATCTGGTTTTTTGGGATCAGACCCAGGATGAATTTCAAGTATGGTGAAGTCAATTGGGTGGAAAAACTGTCCTAAAAATAGAAGCCAAAATTATAATTTCAGGCACATTCCACGCATTAGAACAGAAACAAATCAAACAGAAGCGCCACAATTTCTACACTCCCATGCCGTTTTCCACGTCCCCTCAAGGTACTGAATGGATAAGCAAATACCAAGTTTCTGTAAGGTTGAACATATGCCTACGGTATTATTTACTTTTTATAAACCAGAATTCTATGTGTATCATCTGGATGTAAGTTCCAACTTCTGAGTCCACAGCAAGAATAGCCTTTCCCAGATATCCTTCAAGATACACTCACTGCATGTTGTGTCTATTCAGTGGTATTTATTCCATACTCTCCAAGTCTTTAGCTTTTCTTTAAATCAAATAATGTGTTGATCTCTGAAATTTCTGGGTGTGATTATGCTCAGAACAAGGCTGACATCTAAGGTGTTCTCTCACTCCTGCCAGGATTAGCTTTTGCACGCTGTCTGGGCTGGTGCAGAATGCTGCGGGGGCTTTGAGTGCTATAATGAGCGTAGATTTTAGGTGACTTAGCGAAGTACAAAGGAAAAGTCAAAAATGATGAAAATAGTGATGCATAAGTCAGTGAACTGTAACATGGTGTACCCACATGTCATGTGGGCTCTTGCAATTTTCTTGCTGCTTGCAATTAATACCACAGCAGAGTAACTTCTGTGTGGAGCAGTCCTTTAGCCTGAGGAGACTGGAGCAGGAAAGCATAAATAACATTCTGTCCTTATTCTGCTCTTTTTCTGTCTTGTTACAGCACTTCCCATAACGCGTGACCTTAACGTACTGCCACCAACACCCTGGCTCGCTGTCCTCAGCCCTCAGCGTGCGTGCCGACACTGAGAACAGTAAGTTCGCAGCAGTTCATTACTTTCCACTCTGAGTAAACTTATTGACCCAAAATGAATGTTTGCTGCCCTCACCTGATTTTGTAAGTGCAAACTGGCAGGCAAGGGGAAAAGGCTGCTGTCTATGTATTTTCCAGGAGAGAATGCACCCCACCAAACCCAACTGCACTGGCAGAAAACAGGATTCAATGGGGTCAAAATTTTGATCCCTGAATTACCAACTTCGTCTTCTACTACAACAAAGAATGTTAGCTAACACGAGGAAAATCTCAGACAATACAAGGCGTTCTGTGATTTTAAAATATGCTATCAAATCAACATACACCTTAAAAACTTCTTTTCTTACAAGGATGCACTAACAGGTTTGGCAAATTTTGACCGAGCAAACACATGTATTTTCTCGGAGTGCTTGTACTTAGGAAAATGGTAAAAGGAGAGATAAGATAAAGATATCTTATCATCTTTCAGCTGAAAGAAGAAATCAAACCACCCAAGAGGATGGAGGGATAGGGCAGTAAGGAAAAACACCCAACCTGTAGGTGGGATTCAGCAAGATAAAGAGGTTTAAAGATGCCAGCGAGGACAATGGATGCTAGTGATAGCAGTAGCAGCAGAGGAATTTAAAAAAATATAATGCATAAATTCTGAGCCCATAATATTTTGTCAGAAATCTTAATAAGGCAAATCAACATCATCCCAGTTTCCTCCACTATCTTAGTCCAAAAGGCTAAGCATGAAATCGTGTCTACAAACTATGTAGCCTCATAAGGAAAGACAAGCACGAAAACACGAGATGAAGTCATACCTAATAATCCATGGGTCTGTTCAGACAGTTTATCACTGTCCAGCGTATACAGTCCTAGGAAGTCTTGGTGGAGAGGATGTTTCTTCCATACTTGGTGCAACACAATAACAAATGAGGCACCACTGCCCATTCTGAGCACCAGACTTTTTTTCCTGTTAATTATCAAAATTAAACTGAGGGGAAAAGAAAAACTTGACTTAGGACACTGTGCTTCCCAAAGTAAACAGCAAAGACAAGAAGAAACGTGTTCAACAAGCAAACATGGCCTTACAGATTGCTCAGTGTTTTCTAAAATGGAGGGTTTGCTGCCTAGTTGGCTCCATGTGAATCTCTGTGTGTTCACAGACAGTCCAAGACTCATACCAAATTGCTCTGTAAAAGGTTACCCAGCCTTTAAACTTTTCAGCAAGATGTTTCTACCAAAACTCGTCCTGTAACAGCCCAATGAACAACAGATAGGGTACTGATGCATAGATACAGCACCTCCTCCTCAGTAATAACAATGTTACTGATAAAACCATCGCTTCCTTGCCTGGATGCTACCTGAAAACTTTTCCTTTTGTTTTTCAGAAAAGACAACTCCTGAACTGTCTAGGTTAGTGCTAGGATAAAGAAGATTTGCTTTGGATTGTGTTAGTGACATCATCAATGTGGCTGCCACAATAAAAAAAGAAGCAAGCTGCATGAATAACAGTTTTGCTCCAGTGCTCCTCCTGTTGCGGTGCCCTGCTTGGAGAAGGTAGGAACTTTGTTCCAGGTACACAATGAAAATGTAAGTGAGGAGGAGGAGGTGCTGCCCATTCCTTTTCTAAACTTCCTTTTGCACAGGTATAAATGATTCTGCAACAGATCAATCTCATGAAAAATACACCTGCTGACAGGGCAGAATGTACCTATTCTATAAATACCACAATTTCCATTTCATAAAATGGAGATTGATTACAGCACATTATTATGTCTTTGTTTGAAATATTACACACTACATCTAAAGTTACTCTTTAAGTATTTGCAAGACACTCTGCATTAAGCACAATACCAAATCTAGTTTTACCTTAGCCATAGTAATAGAAAATCAGGGAAAATTCTTCACTCACTTATTCCAAGCAGAGGAATTTATGAATAATCATTGCACAGTTACAGAACAAAGTAGAGAGCAGAATCCAGCAGTACCTGAATCAGCTTATTTTATATATTCAGACAACAAATCTTAAAAGTATATTATTGACCAACAGTAAAAAAAGTGTAGAAAGTAATACAGGAGCCTGATATTCTTTCTGTAAGCCTTACCCTTCTTGTTGCAAGGTGACGGAGTCCAGCCAGGTGAAACCTGTTTTTTCATTGCCATTCTGAATTGTGATCTTCTCAGGAGTCACTGTCAGTTTTAAATCCAGGTGCTTATTTGCGATGCCAAGTTTTCCGAAATATGTGTTTTGGATCTTTGCATCGCTATTTGCTTTCTTGTCACCAATGAGTTCTCCATTGACTGTGATACCTAGCATAAAAAGGAAACATCAAGTACTGTTTTCTAGACAGGACCTGAGCAACTGATGTCAAGGAGCGTCATGAAAATAAAACAACTCAAGGAAACTAATACAAATTGAAAAGTAGATCAGAACCACTTGTGCATGTTTGTGCCAAAGCAGAATAAAGCTCTCGGGGCCGTTCTGTAGATTTCCACAAAGAAAACAACCACTTCATTGAGAAAAGTTTAATATTCCCTGGAGCAGAGTCTGTGACGGGCACAAATAGCCTGTGTGCCACCGGTCTCTCTTTACCAGGTATTCCAGGAAATGGCAACCTAAGGATTATTTTATTGCTTGTTCTGCTACTCACTGAGACAAATTATGTCTCTCAACTCACAGTGGTTTTGAAACAAAGTTTAAAAGTTCATTTTGCTCCAAGAAGTGAAAACCAGTCATGGTAATGGTACCCTATCACAGCTACAGAAACTCCTACTAACTTCGCTGGGAAAAAAGCTTATGCAGTATGAAAGAGAGAAATAGCCTTTAAACATAGGACATGTAAGTATCCTGATTTACTGTATTTCAAAAAACTAAAAACTCACCTGTAACTGGGTCGTTTATTAAATTTAACACAGCACCTGGGTTTTCATTGATATTGAAACAAATGGCATCTTTTTTTTGTGGCACCGATATAATGAAGTGTGGATCTCCGTCAACTGCAAAGGCAAATCACTGGTATCCATATGGTTATACACAGGTTCGAAGTTCCACACGAACATTTAACGTTGTGGCAGTGGAACTGCTGATGCTGGGCACCAGCAGGAACTGGTCCCTGCATGAGCTGTACGCCCAGCTCAGTCCAGCCCATTCTCCAAAGCAGTGGTGGGGTCCCAAGGAAGCTGCTACCATCTACCCAAAGCGAACTACATCCTTCTCCCCCTCATCTTTCCCAGCCACGCAGCATGTATCCCGTGTCTCTGCACCTCTAAGCACTGATCTCTGAGGGCCATGAAAGTACTACTGAGGGTGGGAAGTTCACTTGAATTGAGAATAGGCAGTTACCAACACAAAGCCTAGCAGTGGGAAGGAGAGCTAAGAAAATGATCATATATCATCTCAGTGACCTGATCTTTCAAAAGCATTTAGAGATGTTTAAAGTAAATTAAAATACTAACCCCTTGGAAATAAAAAAATGGCTGCTTTTGTGGAAGGGAGTTACCTAAAAGACTGGTAATAATTGTGCAATTTAGTCTTAAATACCCTCTTCTCCTTCTAAGCAGACACTATTCAAACTACTCACCACTGGTGTACCATGTGGGGTGTGATGTATATAGGTAAGATACTTGTGGACCTGCAGAGAGTAAAGAAAAAAAATATTTGAAAAATTCTCGTCAAAATGGAGTACTTACACACTATCTGCAGAGTACATGTAAGATGTCAGGAAGTTAATACGCTATGTAAATTGCTAATTCCATCCTAGTTTTTAAAGCATACAGTCCATGGAATGAGAGTTTGTGCACCTTTTGAATCACGCAAAGCTTCAGGATAGAGACAGATTTCACTTATAGTCTAAACTGCTGTTTCCACAAGGCCCAAGTAATGTATCTGCAGGACACAAATGTCTCAGGCTTAAGGATTAAGCTGTCTATCAGCAAGATCATCCATTGAAAACTTTTGAGGTTTTTTTGATCTGTTTTTTTCCAGAATGAATTTAAGTCTTTTCAATAAAGACTTGAGAAAACTAGACAGAGACAGAGAGAGAGACTGAGAGAAAGAGAGACTGAGACTAATCTCCAGAGCAAAAACTTAAATCTAACTCTCCCACTTGCAGGATTGCCCAACCAGCAATCTGAAGGGTCAATTGCTGTCCGTCTCTCTTGAATAAACCAGTTTCTTTCTGTATAAGTAACTGAACGTATTAATTTAGCCAGAGATGCTGACATCATAGTCTCTTGCTTTATATAATTCCAAAGGAGATGCCAATTCAAGTCCATCCTCTGCTCTTGGGAAACAGCATTCAGGAAAAAAATGGTGGTTCGATGAACTGGCATTTACTCCTTTAAGGTATTTAGCTGAAACTTTTTCACCTGCTGTTGTTGAACAGTTCAGTGTGTTTCTAGCAGCGAGCAGAATTTGGTGGTATTTGTTAAAATACAGTTGTAAACCCAGAAAAGTAAGTTTCTGTCTCTCTAGTAATTTCAGTTGTCTGTATCAATTTCCTGCAGACAGATGCTGCTTCATTCAGAAAGTTAAACTCATGACTTACCCGGCAGAGCAGCTGTGACATCCCGTGCTGTGAATGAAACAAATATTATTTTAGAGGTTAGAAAGAATAAAAAAAAAATCTCCCACTTCCTTCCTTCCACCAAAACTAACTCCAAAGTCTTGTAATTATGTATAAATTACCAAATATTTTAAAAAGAAAAACTTAGTCAAAACGGTTTATTTAGTACTGCACCAAAGCAAACGTCACGAACAGGCAGAAGGCACATCCTACTTTCCAGCAAAAATGTTCAGACCCCAAAGGCATGGGGTTTGCTCTCCAAAGGGCTGGGACAACGTGCTCGTCTCTGATTCCTCTGTGCCAACCCGTTCTAAACTGTACTACCGGGAAGTCATGAAGATTTACCCACCTGCTTCCACATTTTTCTAGTCTTCTACTCTTTTGACACCTGAAGCTATGGAGGGGTGTCTGAAGACAGGGATTTGGGCTGAAGAAGTAGCAATCACAGCGTCAATGAAGACATCTCTATACAAGAGACTCTGCTACACACAGATATCTGGGAGGCAACAGTGCTAGCCCTGGAAAGCAACTTCGTTGTACTGGGCCTGAATTTTGTGATGGTGGGATGCTGTAGTTATCAGGGATAGGAGGCACCATACCAAAAATGGTATTTACAAACCTTTCCAGCTGAAAAGTTTTTAATCTATTGGTAACACAGTCTTGATTTATTCATCAAGAATTTTATTAAAATATTATGTCCTAGATCAAGTAAGTGATGCATGACATCCATATCTAACAGTTAAAAATATTAAGTAAATTTAATAAGAAATGTACATACCTTCAGCTGTTACCACGGGCAGGTAAGAAATAAAAGGAAGAAAAAGAGAAATTTACAGTTTCAGTTGTATGATTAAACAGAAACGATTCTGATTCTGTTAAAACACATTCTAAGAAAAAAATTTTAAAATCATTTGACAATTCAACCAGGTATCTTCAGTATTTTATAATTCCATTTTTTCCCAATGATACAACTCAATATTTGTAGATTAGAAACACACTGAAAGTAAAAAGCTGTTATGTGGGGCAGCAAAACTGCAATTAGTTATGCAATATGACAAGAGCACTATTGGTAATTGTTTTACTGTTATGCCATTTCCAGAGTGCAAAATGTTCCCTATTGGTTTTACTCTTTTGCGGTTCTTGAGGCATTCGCGTCATTCTACTAATATTGACTGGATGATTCAGTAACTATCTGTGAATCTAGACTCCACGGTGTGTAAAAATTATTTTCTTTTCTTACACAGCAGCAGCATTTTGAGTATTTTCTCCTGTTACCACTCTACACTTTCTACATACAAAGAGGATTTATTTGGAAAGAAGTTCAGAAAAGGGCCTTTGTACTCCAAGCACCTGGAAAGGGAAAGCAAAGAGCTGAAGATCGTTCTGAATGGATGCCACTTCTGTCAGATGTTTGGGTAAGTTTTTCCATCTTTAGGAGTTCAGCCGTAAACTTTAAAGTCTGTATAGTGACTTGAATGTTAAATTAAACATAAAGTGTTTTTATGTCAGTATCCCATTATGATAGTCACAAAAAATAATGCAAAAATTTTATCAGCAGAATGCCTGAAGAATTACTCAGAATTGCAGGGCACTCAGCAGTTAATTGGTTTCAGGACTTACTCCATTTGAAAGAAAAACCCACTAACCTCCAGTAAGCATCTGTGTGATGCTAAAATGCCTTAAGTTACCATGCCAAATTCAGGAGGTGAGAAAGTTTTTCATCTGGAAGCTAGCAGAGAGCCCACACAGAGTCTAGGAGGAACTTTTAGGCGCAACAAGCAAAAGTTTTGCGAAAAAATAGTGGATGCTAATAGAAGAGACTGAAAAGCCTCCCAGGAGGTTTGTCAGACCTGTCGAATGAGAGAGAGATGAGGACGGCCCCACCAACACATACAGATGAGGGCAGGGTGGTGCTGGGGTGCAGTGAGCCGATAGCGCTGGCCTTACTTTGCTACAGAGGAGTAGAATCGTTTTGTTTCACACAAGTTAACCAAAGAGGCTGAACTGTACAAAAGTTTTACTGAGCATGGAGTTAATAATTAGCCAACGTATCAGAGGAGCTGAGAACAAATTCTGCACTTTCAACATAATTGCTTATCTTTCTGCAGTATATTTGAATACTGTGTTTTACAGATATAATCTCCACTTTTTTACAGCCTGATATATCCTGCATCAGGAAGAGCTCATGCAAATTTTCCCCTTTCATGTAGAAAGATTTTACTATATCCACCCCTAGGCTGAAGTACATAGAAAAGTAAAGAAGAAAGTGAGATGAAATAAACTGAATATAGCTGGACTATTAGATGACAAATGCTTCTTGGTTTTCATTTTTTTGATGCAGTATTTTACATATTTAGCTTAAAGTACACTACTTTTGTATTTATAGTATTTTGCCTGTATGATTTATTAATGAAGGACGGTTTGATGGAAATGAGCTTTACAATGAAAAGTAATTTTGCATAAACCATACATGTGTGAGCCTTGGCAAACAGATTTTTCAGATACATGTTTAAAACTGTGCCCACACAAAAGCCTTTCTTTAGGGGAATATCAAAGCAACACTTGGCTTCTCAAACAACGTAAAATTGTGAAAATGTCTATACCTTCAGTAGGTTTATCTGCAACCTCCTCTTGATTGTCAGAGTCTCCTGGCTTTGTTACCACCATGGATGTCAGTGGCGTTACAAACTTGTATTTCAGTGAGAGATCCAGGGCTTCAGCTGTAAGATTCTCCTTTTCTTCTCCTGTAGCTGCAATGCTGAATACAGGTAGAGACTCCTAGCATCAATGATTGCTAAATTACACACTGAACTCTGGATTAAATACTTTTCTTCAAAGTGAAGTCATTTCTTTGCAGCTAATTTATCAAAAAGGATTATTCGTTACAATCTATCCATGAAAAAGGCAAAACTGTGCTTTATATTTGCAATAATTTAGAATTGTTTAATTTGCAACCTGAAACAGGAATACTGAGGTTGGGGGATCTTCCTTACTGTTTTTTATGCTTTCCCATTGGCACCTCAGTGTGATGCAAATTTCAGCCTCACATTCTGACAGTTGCACCAGTCAGATGGCTCAACGGGTTCATAGCTAAGACATTATTCTAGATACAATTACCGTTTTTCCAGAAGTTGTTCAATGGTGAGATAAGCCCAGAGCCGTTCAATGTAGTCTCCAAATATGTATTCTTGTTCTTCGAAAGCTTTAGCTGTTTGCTCAGCATCTTCTTGTGTAGTATATGACAGGGCGTCATTAGCCTGTTAGGAATAAGGAAACTTCTCTGTATCATAAGTAGCCAGGGACTTCCAGAACCTCCCAAAACCAAGACCTTCACATCTGAAAATGTTATTAAATTGAAAAAACAGTCTGGTCCTACACAGCACTTGCCCAGGAAACTCTCAGTGTTTTGTCAGTATCCTTGTTCCATTGCTTCTGTGAAGGTTAGTAGTGTACGCCGAAGGACATACTGCAGTTTCCAAATTCACATGGCGTTTTTGTTCATTAGAATTTGGCTACTCAGGATTTAAAGAACTTTGATTATGATGTCGATTTCATACAGGAGCATGTCCAATCAGATATGCTGGCTAGCTTACTAATAATACATTATTTGTATTTGAAATAAGCCTAATTTCATATAATGTATTTAATACACCACACTACATGGGGCATATATGCAGTTCACGTTATTTATGATAACATGATCTATAATACATCTGTGTTGTGTTTCTTGAATGTCAGGGGCAAATATTTTTACAGAATCCAGATCTGGAGAGGTATTTATATCACTTGGTTCATATTAGAAGTAGACTTCTATTTTAAGAGGAAGGCATTTCAAATACTCAGCTGGCTTATCCCTCAGTTTTCTTCACCCAGTGAAGACTAGAGTCTGTGAACACTGAACATTTGGCTTCTGAAAGAACCAGGTAAGGTATTTAGAGACTAAACTAAACAACAAAAAACTGTTAGCAAAGCTATTCCAGTCACACCGCACAAAGTCGTTCCAGAATGACCCTAGTATACCTGACTGAGTTAGGCAAGTAACTTGCAGTTTTAAAATCAATTACTTTGGCGCATTTAGTTTCTCACATATGCAGCAACACATCCTATCACTGAGGCAAAGAAATACTAGTAATTATTCTAAGTATTGCCAGCTTTGGACATTCAGACATTTTGCATACCTTACTTAAGTCACAGAAATCCATACTTACGCCTTCACCTCTCACATCCACGGTCAAACTGTTTTGGCTGTTGTCTATAAAGCGCCCAGCCACCACAATCTCAGACCCATCATAGAAATGCTTAAAATGGTTTTTAGTTAGGTCTGATATTTCATTTTCCGGGTAGTTCAACTCCACATCCATGAGCATGGGATTCGATACCTCATCATAAAAACCCTACAGGAAAAAAAAATAGGGAAAACATTTAAATATAATTGTTTGTTTAATTCATAGGAAGATCTGCACCCAGAAGCATCCTGCTATTTCAGCAATCAAAACTAAATGTGTATTTTAGAAGAAATATTTAAATATTAAGTCTCAGAGCACAAGGCCTAAAAATCTACAAATAATGGAAATGAGAAACTCTTCAGTCTCAGTAAGAGAGAGGAAAATTATATGAAAACAACATGGTGCAGATGACGATGTTCCATCAGTGTCAATCAAAAGGGATTCCAAGCTTCCCCCTGTCTGATAGAAATAAGTTTCCAGACCTATTCCTTGCAGAGACTGAAATTGCAACAAAAGTCAAAGGAGACTAGGTATTTGATTTGGGCAGAGCTTGCAATGAAATCCAGTATCTAAATTCTTTGGTGAATTTTTGAATGGCTGCTATTGATTAGAATGTGAGAAGTAAAAAAGCTAAACTCTGTACTGCCTATACCTGTTCTCATGCCTTATACAACTGTAAAATGCTTCAGAAGTACGGTAAGGTACACTTGCTTGCAGTAAGTTCCTAAAGACGGAATATCTAGAGCCTTTATGCTCTGTCATCCTTCTCTTCACTTGACATGACATTAACTGTGTGATCTGTGAGGTATGGGAGATATAATGACTCCAAAGTGTCCTTCAGAACCATGACCTGTGTCACCCTATGCCAAGTTTTGAACCCTCTTCCATAGCACACAGTATCTCCCTTTCACTGTCCTTCCACTTTCTGCTTATACAAGGGAAGGGGAAGATTAAGTGTAACTAATGTTCGGATTACAGCAGACTCTTGAGTATCTCAGAACCAGATTATGCTTTGGGATTTTGATTACTGCAAGATAAGAATGTCTGTACGGTTATCTGCATTAATGTATCTCTCATCTAATTTAAGTGGTGATTATTGTACCTGAAGCTGTAAAGCTGCATCAGAGTCAGCATAAATCCGACGGGCCAGTCCTTTATTCTCCAGTGCCATCTTCTCCAAGAAGCTGTAGTCAACACCATAGCCAAAACCAAGATTGTATAAGGGATATCTTCCTTCAATGGCTTTTTTCACATGTGCCTGAATGTCCTGAGTATTTGATATGCCTGCATCAAACCAGAAAAAGTCTGAGTTTTCTTCATAAACAGATAAAATTATCAGAAAACAAAATGTGGCTAGTCATGTTTGGATTCTTAGGAGGCATTATCAAAAACTTGATTTAGTAGTATGATGCTGGTATAGTAGCATTTAAATCGTGAAAGCATCCAGAAGTCAAAGATGGAGGCAAATCTGAACTAAGCATTTCTTTGTTAGTTAATTCACTCTCTTTATTATTCCATCCAACACAAACTTACCTACGTTTGGTTGGCCGTCTGTTAACATGATAATTATAGAGGCACTTCTCTTGGGTACAAGGTTTGCTTCATGAGCATCATTCAGCATATCAATTCCCCTCATTATACCACCATATAAATTTGTCACTACAAGGTAAACATAGAAATTTGGTTTCAGTACAGACAGTCAAAATAAAGGCCCATTTTTCACTGGAATCTGATGAGATCTCGTTACAGTATGAAAATGAAAGATTTGGGTTTGCAAGCAAGGGGATGTTTAGATAGAAAAGTGCCTGGACTTTGGAAACCTAAGGAAAAAAGATGTCATGTTCTGAGTAAATTTCAGCTTTCAGAGTGTCTCATCAGTAATTAAAAAAAAAAAAAAGCTGTAGCATTGTGTTCACAGACTGAATTGATGAATTAACTTACACAACAACCTGTTGGCAAATCCAGTAAAGTACTTACGGCCTTCAGTGTCAATGCCCCGAACAAACTTCCTTGCTTCATCCAAATTCTCAGGAGTGGCCTTGATTAATGTTTCTTTCCAGGTGTGTACTTCACTACCAAACAGTATGAAATTGAAGAAGTCATCTTCTTTAATGTCATCTAAGATTTTTAGAAGTGCTTCTCTTGTCTATGAGACAGAGAGATTTAAATGTATGGTTCAACATTTAATGAAATAGGTGCTTACAGATTTTACATAACTAATCTCTCAGCATTTGGGTATTTTTAACTTTTAGATGGTATGTCGTGCAAAAATTCTGAGCTTGTTCTGTCCTTCCCAGTCCCTGTGTCTATTTCAGAGTAACTCTAGTGAAGTCAGCCAGTTGCAATGACAGCTGGTAAATCTTTGTAGCTGAGAGGAAAATCAGGTCTGATGTCATAGATCATGGCTTACACTGAGGTAAGCTGGCATGGCAAATTGAAACTGATGGGAAATGGGTAGCTACAGGTCGGGGGAGAAGCTCATACCGCAAGCCAGCATGGATATTTTGATGCAGCACCAAAACCTGAAAATTCTGAGCTTTAGCTTAGAATGAGCAATCCTAACTATGAAAAGAGCTGCCACTTCCCACAGGAGACAGAATGAACAACATAGATAATGCACATAATGCTGTATGTGCAATTCAATTTTGGAACTTTCCAGTACACGTGACAGAGCTCTCTGGAAATGTTGATATTGAGAATTTTGAACTAGTAATATTTGTAAGTAAGTAAATATAGCCAAAATGCACAGAATTTCATTCTACAGTGATGCTTCAGACTCGTACTTGTGGTACTGAGCATTAGAGAGGTCACAGCATGAAACCATGTGGTATAGCTTAAGCAGCACATATGCACCATAAGCCACCATGTCCCTTCCATCACAACAGAGGCTATTCCATTGGGACTTTATAGTAATGTAATAACTTACTTGTTCTATTTCTCTTCCAGACATTGAGCCACTAATATCTATTATAAAAACAACGTTCTTCGGCAACTTTGGAAGACTTGTTGGTGCAAAGAAGTGTACAAAGTAGCCATTGACAATCTGAAAAATAAAATATAAAAAGACTTTTGTATATTCTAAAGGTAAAAAGGATAAAGAAGAAATTACTTTCATTTAGCTCCTGAGTGGACTAACAGGCTTTAATGGCCCTTACTAGTCTCACCTCCATCCATGGGCTCAGGAGCTCCATTTAAGCACAAGCCTGGTCCTTTAGTTCCTGCCTGAGCTATGCTGTAAGAATACCTGTCTCCAGCTGTGTCACAGCCATGTCTGTTCCTGTTCCTGGACTCTGCTGATCTGGATCCCACCCAGCAGACTGATTTCCCGCCTTGACCTGGGGCTGCCTCATCACCACAAACTTATCTGATGACCTGGACTCTCAGCTGAATTTGATGGCCATCTCTGAGTCTGCCTTGCTCAGGTACTGTGGGGAGGGGGCTCTTGGATGGCAAAGCCCCTGTGCTGTCAGCTGCGTTGTCACACTCATCTCCTTGACCTTTAGGGAACAGCTGACCCTCGCTGCTCCCTGACCTCTACTATGCAAGCTAAGCTGTTCAACAGTTCAAAATTTTCAGCTGTCAGATTTACCTGCAAATTATCTGGAGTTGTTCTTTTCACATCGTATCTTACAGTAAAATCCCCATCCAAGACAGACTGTGAGCAATTTGCACAGGTTCGCTGCTGATCAAGAGTTGGCTTGAAAGAGATATGCCCCTGAAAAGAAAAGCCGTAATTAGATCCGAACCTTAATAGGTGAAAATTTTCTACAGAACACAAAGAAATTTGCATTTTTGTAAGACCATCATATTTATATTCACAGACATGAGTATAACCTGTTTTATCAGGTTAGCTATTAGTTTGTATGCAAATGTATTTATATATTTATTGATGGGTAACTGATATGTGAAGGCTGCTATCTAGAGCTTTCTTCATACATTTACTTCCCCACCTTCCTTGGTTCAGCCCTCCACTCTGAACAACAGCTTTGATAATGCTGTCGGGCAGCCTATTGTCCTAGGAATCCTATCACCTCCACACATGAGAAAACTACCTGTTACTGACTCTGTTCTTCTGTAAGAAAAAGTCTTATCGGCATCCAGGTTTACAACTGCTGCTGTGGGCCAAGGCGTACGAGTTTGGGTACAGTACCACGCTGACAGCTATGTGGCTTCTGAACTGCATGGAGATGGCCTTCAACTTGCTAGCTTGGAATTCAGAGCTCATTTGCACAGACAAGCCTTTACTGCATTTTCTCTATTTTTTTTCCTCTCACCTCCATTGCTAGCACTGACATTATTATTTCAGACTTATAACCGTAATATGTAAATTATGGAGTGTGGTAGTCATCGTACCTTTTTCTCTGAAAAAGTTTTTTTAATGATATTTTGTAGTTCATTGGTGATGAATGTTCCTTCTGCTTCCAGCTCAGTGATACCCTGGGGCTCAAAGATGTTTACTTCAATCTAAAATATTAATTGAAAATTCATTGTCATTGATTACCCCACAATATATCAACTTAGCCATTTAGAGAAGGATCAGTAGGCAACTACAGATGTGAAAGAGGGATTTTCGTAAAAGCAAAAGAAATTTACTTTTGTAATTCATAACAGCAGTCCAAATCCACACTTGTGTGGACACACCATCAGCCAAACAGGCCTTTTTATACATAGAAGTCAAAAACAAAGCTAGAAACAAATAAACCTTAATAGAAATATAACTTGCTTGAAAGCTAGACACTGGAATTTTATAAAATGTCAATAAATATTCAAGTCCTTCAAAAATATAACCCAGCCATTAGCTGTGAGTTGTACCTAACTTCGACCTATATTTCAGCATGCCTTCTGTCACAGTGTGTTTAAAATTAGGCTGCATAAACTCTTGTAGATGTTGAGTTTTGTAATGACTTTTACATAGCATTTTCTGGGCACACAAAGAATAAAAATTTTGCCTTAGATCTGGGTTTTAGCAAGACAGATAGGAGTGATCAAAGACATGTTCTGGCACACAAAAGCCACAGTATTCTAGAATGCAATATATGTATCACTGTAATTTAAGATGATGTAATTTCATGGTGGTGAGAGAAAGGTGTAGTTTATGTTATAAAGGCATTTATAAAAGCTATTAGTCTTCCGTTTTATCCCAAGGGATCATAATGGCTTTTTCATGTTTCCATACATCGTTTGTTTTGGAGGCTTAGTAGCTGCGCCAACTTGTCAGGCTTACAAATAAAAACCTGCACTAAAGCATACTGGTGTGGACTCCCCAGTGACTCATTGTAAATATCATCATGGGCCTTTAGCTCACCTGTGAACTAACGGGAATGACCATGGTACTCCACTTTCAACAGGTGTACAGAATTTCATCATCTCTTAAGTTACAGACCAGTTTGATACAGTTTGCCATTTACCTCAAAATCTTTGACAAGCTGCTTCGGTTTTACTTTGATGAACATCTCATATTTTCCAAACTGTCGCTTCAGCAGTTCCTCATACGTGAGTTCAAAAGTGACTTTACTGGCTGCTTCAACGTTGACTGAGACAGTGAATTTTTCTGTTTTTCTTCCTGAAGCTCTGTATTTAAGCAGGTAAGAAAAGGAATATCTATCCTCTTTCACAATATTTATTGTTTGGGTTGATGGAATATGATTTTCAAAAGTGAGTAAAACAATGATAGGAATTTTGATCTATTGCCAAAATCATACTCAAATTGTAGAATTTATTAAAGTTTCCCAGTCAGCTTAATCCCAGGAACAGGTCACACAAAGTCAGTGAAAGCTGCAGAAACAGTCTTTCCATAATTGCAGATACAGCCTAAGTAGTCTGAGGTTGTATCTCCTTTTTATAATTTACACTACAATAACTCTAACTTAATGATTGTTCTTTGGTCCTGTAAAAAACAAACTTCAGCAATATGCCAGAACAAAGTATTTCCAATCTCACAATTTGCTATGGGATGATGGTGTGGAAGCCACACAAGACATCACTCTTACTTGACAAGACCAGCAGTCTGTCCCTTTGAAACGGCCTTCTCATACTGCTTTTTTGCAACTTCTTTTTCCTTTATAGTTCCAGGATAAGTGACGCCATCAATTGTCCTGCAGATGAAAAAGTCCTAGTTTAGCTGAATGGTTTGCACCAATACATGAAAAGTTACTATAGGTTATTCTCTGTTTATTGCTTGGTTTGCTAAAAAGCAGTTTCAGGAATCTGATCTTGCCACGATTTGAGCATTTTCACTGAAGCTAGTCTTCTCAGTGAATTTAGCTGGAATGAAGAGTTCTGTGTGCAGTATCTTAAGAGAATCTAAACCAATTTTTACTTTGAAAATGAATTAGATCGAAACTGGGCTGAGAACAACACTACTTACACCTGCCATTTTCCTAAACTTCAGCAGCTTGACCATCTCGCCTCATCTGATCCGACTCTCTGGATGAGACTTAGCTGTCCAAATGTAGCTGTCTACAGCTGAACATTTCATCATTAGACTCCTTTCACCATAAAAAAGGCACTTCTCATAGGGGATTCATCTCATCCTATAATAAAAGTTCTAGCATGCATTAAGAGTAGTTGTGCCCTAAAATCTACTGGCTTTTTTCACTGTAAATAAAACAGGCATAGTGTGATTAGCAGAGATGGACATGTCTAAACTGACTAAACCCCATAATGGTGTGAGAATTGCATATCATTGCAACTACAGGTACAAATGTAATGGAATAATTCTCTCTATTTCCTGTCTTTCATTCAAATACAAATTTTAAATGAAGAGATAAATTAAGCTATCAGGGAAATTAAGTAATGGAGCTTCTCTGGTTTAGTAACACCAGAGTAAGTGGTATTTCTGAAAAGGTTAATGGATCTCCAGAGAAGGTCCCCCATTCCCTAAGGTCCATGATGATGAATAGAAATAACTGAAAATTAGTCATATTTTCTATAGATGTACCAATGTTTGCCTTTCTCCAAGTATCTTGCATGTTAAGTTAATAGTACTAGAATATTACCCAGGAGGCATTTAGAAATCTATCAAATGGCAAAGTAAAAATGAACATCTGGGTTCAGTTTCTCCCAGTTGCATTTGCACAGATTTTTAGTCTTCTCTAACAATATCGTAAAGATTACACACATGCTGAAGTTGGTAATGAAGGCTGTCTTAGGGAGTTCAACATCAAAGAAGACTTCTTTGTGCACATTTCCACGATTGACAGCTCGACTGGTGATGACATTGTGGGCAAATCGAGAGGTTATTTTACTATCAATTTTCATGTTATAGATTTCTATCCCATTGACAACCTGTAGATTGAAAAATGAAAAAAAAAAAAAAGAGCTAGCTGTTACACTGATGTCTGCATTAGCCAAAATCATATTTTTAAAAAGAAATCATAGCAGGACTTTCTATTGTTCCAAAGCAAAACAGGAAAGACCTAATTGTAAGAACTGGAGCACAGCTGTGTTTCCTTGGATCTCTACCACATTGCCATGGTGCTATTCCATGAAGTATAACTATAGCGTCTTTAACAAACTACTACCACCACAGCAAAGATACTGCCATTACAAGAATGACTATTTTTTTCCTCTGCTGAGACTGTGACTTTTGTTTATGGTTAGTCAAAAAGTCCACCAACTCACTGCTGCCTCGCTCTATTACTGACTAATTATCACTTGAGTGGATGACTCCTAGAGCAGGGATGCGAGTAGTCGTCTTGTTTAAAAATAGACCTTAACAATTCCAGATGGCTCCAAATTTGATTCTATGGTATTCTCAACTTCCTCACAACTGAGGCTCATTCTTTAAACAAGGAACTGCGTAGGGCAATACTTATTTTTGCTGAACGCTCAGTTATAAGGTTGCTGGAGACTATATGAAAGCATAGGTAAAAACAGACGTGACTCCTTAGGCAATGCCGCAACAACAAGGTCTGCTTCTTGCAGCAAAACCAGCACTGGAAAGAACCTTCAAGTTTTTATGGTGGGCCTGATCTCTAGTTGGTTGATTAAAGAGGTCCCCAAACAATCAAAGCATTCAAGCATTGCTGAACTGGAGTCCAGGTGCCAAGTGGAATCAGCCTCAGAAATGAGGTCTCTCGCCTTCCTTAGAAATAAGTACAACATAAAATAAAAGTAAAAATAAAACCAACATAGAATGGATTTCTGTTAGAGATACAGAGGTGACTTCAAACAACTTTGCTATTTATTCAAATACAACGAGGTTAAAAATCATTTGTTCATTCTCTTTCCTTGTCCAGGAGTTTCCATCAGAGCTTGGAAAGGAACTGTCTAGTTAGTCCTACTGCCTAAAACAAGCAACTCTGGGCTACTCCCCTTGTCACACACACTCAGCAATATCCATTTGCTCAGACTGGACTCACAGAAACATGTTGTGAACGCATTAAGAATATTCTTGTCACTAAAAATCTTTCTCAGTAGCCCGGACAAAACCAAGCCTTACTCACCAAGTCATTATCAGCACTTCGCTTCTGTAAAGAGAAAAACAGGAAAAAAATCATGACTAAGGTAGGCAAGCTGCATTTAGAAATAAATCACTTAGCACCTATGTAGTTGGCTTCTGCTTCCAAGTAAAACAAAGTTGTCCAGGAGAAGGAAGGCTTGAAAAAGGTCCTCATTAGTAAGCGAAAGTAAATTTGAGGGAAGACCAAGTAAGGCATCTGAGGCCGGTAATTGTTTTGCTTACAGCATTCCCAGTTTTGGTGAATCTTTGGGTTTTTATTTAACGTTAGTGCACCTTAAATACCGTGGGTTTGAAAGATAAGTTAAACTTTGCATGATACTGATTTTGTATTTTGCTCATGTGACAAAAGAAGTAGTTTTCTTCCAGCTTTAAAACTATAATGGACCTCTTGACAGATGAGAGGAGAGAGGAAAAGAGGCTTGAATGCTCAGTGCCACTTATATTTAGATGTTGTTGAGACTAAAGAACACACGAAAATCTGCTTAATGTGGCTTCCTTGGGTATAGGTTGGCTGTGTGGCGACATCAAGGTAAAACCAGAATATATTGTCCTGATATCTTTTTCCTGGGAATTCCTGGTTCTGGGTCCTGTGTTATATCTTTTGTCTTTTCAAACTAATTCTCCTTTGGAAGAAAAAATGGGTTTGTATCAAACCGTAAAAAAACCCAGTTTGCACACTTTTTTCCAGTCACACACACACATCCAACCTATCAGGCAGACCCACCCTTGTACTTTTTCAGACTCACTCCTAATTTTTTCCTGTTTCACCTCAATAGCCTTTCATTCTAATGTGAATAGGTAAGATGGTAATTCAGCAGGCTTAGAGAGAGGAGAGGCGGTCAGTACAAAAGGCTGCATGCAGGAGAGAAAAAAAAAAGCCGTTAGAACTGGTCTTTTGGCATATTTGCTCCCAGAGTAGGTGCAAATATCAGAAGCTCCACAAAAACACCGTGTACTATCTTCTGAAAGAGAGAACAGGCTTCAAACATACATACTGAATCATGTTAAACCAACAGCTTGTGTAACTCAATTCCTGTAAGCTCGGCTGCAAATACCTTATCTCTTTTGGCTCTAAGAGCCTCATGGGTCACTTTTTGTGCAAGCACGTTTAACTGCTCCACCAAATGGAGGCGTAAAGACAGAATAAAGTATCAAGTCAGATACACATCTCAGGCAGATTTAAGGCTTTTCTTACATTTCACAAGTAGGAGTTTTACAGGTTGGAAACTGAGACACAGAGGGATGTTTTTTATTTGTTTTGGAGTTTTTTCCAAGACACTATACTAAATCTATGGTAATGCAAGGTTTTGGGAGGGAAGCTTCTCAACTTTTCTAAGAGTCTGGCCAAAAAGACTGTGTATGTTTCTCTAGGTTCATCTTTCAAACTGTTATTGCCATACAGGTGATTTGTGTGTGTACGTCTCTCCTGTTTCACACACCTATGTGGGCTTTTTGAATGCCCATGTTACAGTACGCACCAATTCAAATCCTTCCTTTCCAAGACTGAAATTATCTTTTTTATATCTACACTGTCATTACAGCTGATCATTTCCCCTTACAAACATGACTCAGGTATGGAGCCTGGAAAATGAAAAGCTGGAAGTCACTGAAATGTCAGTTTGTTTGGTACAAACTTCTCCTTAACGTGGAACTACCAAGCAGTTTAAGAACACAAAAAAACTATTCTTTAGTTACAAATTCTGCAATTCTGTCTACTACCACCGAAATTAAAAGATATTTTACCTGCATTTGTTTTCTACAGAATTGCTCTTGTGCACATTCTTTATCAGAATTAGTAGTTTTGAAAGAGTCCTGATCTGATTCTGTAAATATTTTGGGGGTTACTCTGCCACTTTCATTGAAAAAGAAAATACAGAAAAATCTCTCAGTGAAAGGTATTAGTTGCTTTGTACGTGGGCTGATCTTCAATGAAGATACTCAAAGCTAGCTCGACATTGTCCTGGGCTAGCTGCTCTAGCTGACCCAGGTATGCACTGGGAGTGGACTAGGTGAGGCTGTGATTCTGTGATTTTTTTCTTTTTCATTCTTAGTGATTCATTTGGATGTAGCTAGAGACTTCACTAACATCAAAGCCATTTTAAGCTATGTGGGCAGAAAGTAATAGTGTCCCATTAAAAAACACGGTATGCAATTCTATCCTCTGCCTTGTGTAATTACAGTTACTTGATAAAACCTTCTATAGTATTTCCACGTATTTGCCAGTTGCACTAATTATTACAAATTTTTTTCAGTTCTGTAATAGTAACAAATTCTGCTTTTGTTTAATACTGTCTTCTTGTGGCAACAGCAAAGAATATAGTGCAAAAAATCTATAAAAATTGGAGAGGAAAAGAGGAGGAAAAAAGAAATCTGAACTCCCAAGAAAATACACAGGGAAAAGAGGGCTCCCATTACAGTATCTGCTGAAAGAAGCCCTGATTTTACAGACTGGGAAACTAAAACACAGCATGACTAAAAGATTCAGCAAAGACTGTACAGTTAACTTGAAGTGACCTCCGGGAATTCACAAAACTGAACAAGGTATTTCCACATATCCCTAAGTACTACATAGGAAAAATAAAGCATGAAAATTATTTCCAAATCTACAGCAACATTAAAGACTTCATCATCCCAAGTGATGCCAATTAGAAATCACAGAGAAGAGACCATAATGCAGCTCAGCTATGAAAACTAAACTTCCTCATGAGCTATGTAGGAGGCTTGCTACTGCCAAAGAGAGAGGGCTGTAAAAGGCAGGCTGTACCACTGCTACCCGCACTTTGAATGGTTTGAGTATGTAGTTCTAGGAGCAGTTTTTAATCTAGAAAAAGCTTTCTCACCATTAGTAGCTGCATGCATAGGAACAAGGTGTACAAGTGCACATAGGGATCTTTGATTTGGATTTTTGTTCAATTTTCAGCAGAATTGGGTCTGCCAATTGTGTTTACCTGACTGGCTTTAAAAGCGGCTTTGACAGCTTGAATGCCATCAGCCAGACAAACTTCCAGCCACGCTTCATCACTTCATCATTCACTTCACTCCTCACTGGCATACTACGTGCTCAAAGGAGCTAAGACAGGGATGGGGACTGAGACCTCCACACTACATAGCAATCTCCTCCATTTCAATCAAATTACACTTGTAATTACACTTGTTATACAACAAAACTGGGAGAATCAACTGACTTATCTGCATGTACGGATGGAGCATTGCACAGAGCTTTGGCCATTTTCCATTGAGAAAGGATTTAGCATGGCAAGACATACAGAGAACAACAGGTAGTCTGGTAATCAGGAGGAAAAAGCTACATTGTGTCTGGGCTACACAGTGGTCAAATAATAAGAATCCATGGCATCTCCAATGTGCAGCAATAAATCTCAAACTGATTTTTAAAAGTTAGATTATATTATTGTCCTGATTTTCAAAGAAAAAGTCTTGGCAAAGACCATAACCCAATCAACAGAAATTGAGAGTAAAATTGCATGCTCCCTAAAGAGATTGGCCCTCTGTAACTTTTTGCAGTATGAGAGAGAAAGGAAAATAATGTAGAGGTGAGCAGCAGTGGCTGGCAACTTAAATGAAGAAAATTGGGCAGAACATCAGGAAGAACTACCTTATTCAGAGAGCCGGTCAAAACCAGAATGGCCGCTTTGAGGCAGAGATATATTTCATGCAATGGTAACATGCAAATCCTTTGACAAAAATGCTACCACGTCACTTGCGTAGTGAACATATTTATCTGGATGCCATGTTATATCTGTTTTCTGCTTCTTGGAGGCATCTTTTCATGGATATTTTGCATTGTTTTACAGGTGCTAAAGTCAGTTCCCTGGAACCATCAATTGTTTTACACATTTAAATGTAAGACCATTAAAACATTTTACCCTTATGTAGTGATGACAGGGAAAACACAGGAAAGTGACGCTTTTAAAAAGAGAAATAGGAGAGCTTCTTCAGAGCTGATTCAAAACTGAGGCTGATTAGAGGTAAACTAGTCCGAGTCCCAAGTCTGATCTTGTGTTCACTGGCAAAAGAGAACACAAAGCTCCCGGTGGCAGCACTGTATGAACTCTCTGATAAATGTTGATAAATGGCATGAAGTTAATCTATGAAGAATGGGAGCCGCATACATGGCTGATTACTTACCTGGATGTTTCTGACATGCGTTACCAAAAAGTCTGAAGATGCAGGGGCAGGAATCAATAATAATATACAAAGCAACAGATGGTTTTCCATTTTGGAAAAAAGTAAGGTTCCAATCTGAACAACATGCATAAGTATATAATGCTTTGTTTACCGAGTGTTAATAATTAACCCAGTGTGAAAAGTGGGATTAAACATTAGGCATTCAGGAAAAATCAAATACTGAATTTTGAATTTTCATAATCTGCAGAATACTGTTACAAAATACTGTTACAGAATTTATGGAGTATTACAGCAATGCCTCATCTATGTAATACCTCCAAACAAAAGTTCAACAGCCATTTCTGTACAGACAACTGAGATTGATCTCTGCTCCAGACTCACCTCTTTTCCAAATGAAAACCGTCAGCCTTCTGATACCTTCTTAAAGGCTGTCCCTGGCTCACATTTATTGCGGCCCTAACAGAGCTTGCAGTCTTTTAAACCCATTTATGTTCCTCTTCAAAAACTACCTCCTGTAATCCTGGATATCACTCAGGTACCCGACCTAGGCACCGTTATTTGACACGTGTCCTGACTAGTCCAGAAACTTCATATTAGATGCCTTCCTATCCATCTTCATGACGGAAACCCAGGTCCAGGCTCCAGGGTCTCGTATCCTGCACAACCAATACCCATTCAGCTTGCTGCTGCAAGGCTCGTTTTATTTGTTATCCTGAGAGCGTTAATTCTATCTTCATCTTTTTAACTGGTTTTATCTCCTCCATTGCATGAAACACAAACTTTGAGGACTGAGAGTTCAATGCTCAGTGATAACAAAACCTTAAAGTTTACAGAATTCGGCCTGTTTTCTGTTTTTCCTGCTGTGAGCTTTCTGAGGTGCGCAGCTGTGGGAGGGACACAGGAGGGTATGTCCAGGAGCTCCTTTTAAACCACTGTGAAGCTTTTTAAACCGATTCTCAGCCCCATCCAAAGGTGACGGGATGGCTCTGTAGAGCCGCTGTGCTCTGCCAAGCCTCCGGGGCCACCTCACCCCCCAGGACGCACGGGCCGATGTGATGCTGTGGGGTTTTGTAGCACCACTTCCCCGGGGCTCAGCACACGGCTCTCACGGAGCAGCACGCCAGGGACCCTCGTCAGACACCATTTTTAACGGGACGGCCTTGTTTCTCGGGCCTTAACAAGGGGGAAACCCAACCTCGCCACGACTGATTGCCACCTGCCTCAGGCTGCCTGCCCACTCTTAACATGGCCCCCTCACCCGCTTCCAAAATGGCCGCCGCAGCGCCGCGAAGCGCTGGTACCATAGAGGCGTGCGGCGGTCCGCTCTGCACGCCGCCGCGGCGCACTCTCTATGGCAGCGGGGAGCCCTGGGGATCTCTATGGCAGCGGCGGCCGCGCTG
>Ga0181612_130898_pt1 | contig 28932 bp, 24 predicted proteins | sample HoacroProtozoa21_FD_119630 | JGI IMG/M metagenome (GOLD analysis project Ga0181612, IMG submission 119630) | Hoatzin crop microbial communities from Cojedes, Venezuel. Combined Assembly of Gp0051906, Gp0051904, Gp0051908 | reverse complement strand
GCAGAACGAATGGGCCGGCGCCCAGGCGTTCTCTTCGTTCGACACCTACCTGGCGCCGTTCGTCAAGGCGGACAACCTCTCCTATGAAGAGGTCAAGCAGTGTGTCCAGTCGTTTATCTACGGAGTCAACACGCCGTCCCGCTGGGGTACCCAGGCACCGTTCACGAACGTGACCCTGGACTGGACCGTCCCGGAGGATATCGGCATGGAGCCGGCCATTGTCGGCGGCCAGGAGATGGACTTCACGTACGCCGACTGCAAAAAAGAGATGGACATGGTCAACAAGGCCTTCATTGAGACCATGATCGAAGGCGACGCGGACGGCCGTGGATTCCAGTATCCAATCCCTACCTACAACATCACGAAAGACTTCGACTGGTCGGATACCGAGAACAACCGCCTGCTCTTCAAGATGACCGCCAAATACGGCACGCCGTATTTCTCCAACTACATCAATTCCGACATGAAGCCGTCCGACGTCCGCAGCATGTGCTGCCGCCTCCGCCTCGACCTGCGCGAACTGCGCAAAAAGGGCGGCGGTTACTTCGGCTCCGGTGAGAGCACCGGGTCCATCGGTGTCGTTACGCTGAACCTGCCGCGCATGGCTTACCTGTCCCACGACGAGGACGAGTTCTACGCCATGCTCGACAAGTACATGGATATTGCGGCCCGTTCCCTCAAAATCAAGCGGGACGTCATCTCCCGTCTGCTGGACGAAGGCCTGTATCCGTACACCAAACGGTACCTTGGCACGTTCCGCAACCACTTCTCCACGATCGGCATGGTCGGCATGAATGAGGCCATCCTGAACGCTTCCTGGATCCCGGGAGACATCACCGGTGAACAGGGCCATCAGTTTGCCATCGACTGTCTGAACCACATGCGTACGCGCCTGTCAGACTACCAGGAGCAGTACGGTGATCTTTATAACTTGGAGGCTACGCCGGCAGAGTCCACGACGTATCGGTTCGCCAAGCACGACACCGAAGACTTCCCGGAGATCATCACGGCCGGCAAGAACGGCAACGCGCCGTACTACACCAACAGCACGCACCTGCCGGTTGGCTACACGGACGACATCTTCGACGCCCTCGCGCTTGAAGACGAGATGCAGACGCTCTACACGTCCGGCACCGTGTTCCACGGCTTCCTCGGCCAGGAGCTCCCGGACTGGAAGAACGCGGCCGTTCTGGTGCGCAAAATTGCCGAGAACTTCAAGCTGCCGTACTACACGCTTTCCCCGACCTATTCGGTCTGCCCGGAAGACGGCTACATTGCCGGCGAACACTTCACCTGCCCGGTCTGCGGCGGCGAGGCGGAAGTCTACTCCCGCATCACCGGCTACTACCGCCCGGTGAAGAACTGGAACGACGGAAAGGTCAGCGAATTCAAAAACCGGAAGACGTACGACTTCCAGACCTTCACGGCGGAGTCGACGGCCAATGCCGGCTGATCCCACCACGAACACGAAGAACCCCTGCGCGAAGCAGGGGTTCTTTTTGTGGGAAGTTTCGTGAAAGAAAGTTTCGTAAAATACGAAAGTGAGGGGGAAGTTGGTGCCGTTCGCGGCGAATTTTTGACCATCGGCGCGAAATTGTAGAAATCGGCGCGGCAAATGAGTAGGATGTTCCTGTAAACGCGAAGCACGACTTCGCAGAAAGGAGGACCCTATGAAAACCATCCACATGGATTCGCTGCTCGAATCCTGCCGGGAGCCCATTCGCGCGCTTCTGGCGGAGCGCCTGCGGGAGCAGGGCTTCACGGTCTACGAACTGACCCGTGGGGAGGAGGACCTTGACGCCCCGTACCCGCAGCTGATTGCCGGCAAGGAGACGAAGGTCATCAACGTGTATCTCCGGGTCGGCTCCGCCGACAGCTGCTGCCGCCGGTCGGAGCTGGAGGCCGACGAAATCGACTGGTTTGCCGACCGCCATGGCGCAGTACCGGTTGAAGTGGCTCTTCTCTACTGCTGACCGGGGAACGGTCCGCGGCCCAGGAAACCGGCCGCGGGTTTCTCCAGCTCCAGTCCGGACAGCACCAGTTTCAGCTGCAGGAGTTCCGGCGGGACCCGGAACTCAGCCGCAAGCCCGGGAAGCGTTAGCTGGTCCTCCGTTCGCCCTCCGGTCAGCGCTGCGCTCAATGCGCCGTCATCGATCAGAAGATGACAGGCGAACACATTGGCCTCGTATTCCAGCCGCCCGGTGCGCCGGTACAGGTCGTAATCCGTCAGAAGCAGATCTTCCGCATCCGTCCGGTGCAGTACGTGATGCCCCAGCTCATGGGCCACCACGGCTTCGGTCAGAATCTCATCCAGGTCCTTGTGCACCACGACGAATGGCTGCCGGTTCAGGACGGTATAGAACCCCTTCAGGGATCCCAGAGCAAAGAACCGGACGGGTACGCCCAGGGCTTTGGCCAGTTGGAACGGATCCTGTCGGCATCCCGGAATGCCGTACTCTCTGACAAGGGATTCAACTTTACACTTGATGCCCTGCTCGGACCGCCCCAACTCAGTCATGGTCCTTTTTCGGACGACGGCTTCTCCGTTTCGGCATGGAGCACGCCTCCAGGTACAGGTCGGTCATGGTCCGGATGACCAGGTTCCGGTCCTCCAGGGACAGGTTCCCGCCGGCGAACAGATTGGTCATGTCGTTCAACAGGACCCGGGCCCGTTCGGCGTCGTCCACTTTAGTTCGGGGCAGATCATCCAGAACATAGTAGTCTTCTGTGCCCAGGAGCATGGCTACCGGGACATTGAAATAGTCCGCCAGCTTCTGAATGGTGGCCTTCTTCTTGGGCAGGCTGGCACCCAGCTCATAGTTTTGAATCGTTCGCGATGACACCCCAATAGCTTTCGCCAGATCCTCCTGCCGCAGACCATGCTGGACCCGAAGCATCCGTACTTTGTCTCCAAACAATTCCACTCACTTCCTTTCCAAATCTTGTGGGTGTCTGGATTGTAGCAGAGTGGCGCGCAAAAGTATCGAAAAATGCGCGAATGGCCGTATTTTGGTACGAACGGCAGCTCTTTCGGCCTGAACGGCAGGCTAAGTTCAGGTGACAGGGAACGAACGGCGAAACCTTTTATGTAAAGTGAGTTGACTTTACACTATGAACATTTTGTGTCAAAACGGCAACAACGCCACTACATCTGGGGGTTCAAAGACGTAAAATCTTGGATAAAAAAACGCCCCGAAAACTGGACAAAATGCTGAATTTTCAAATTGGAAATGTTTGAAAAATCCGCATCAATCGTGTTTCACGGGCTATCTTCTGCCAAAAATCCAATCTTTTCCCGGATTGTTTCGCACCTCTAAATCTTGTGTCTGAATTCTTGACTTGAATCTATATCTTGTGTAAACTAGTTGCAGTTTTGGATTTTTTGGAATTTGTAAAGGGAGTATCCTTTACACGCACATCATTTGCACTCTGCAGGACCGGCTGGACAGCGTCGACCGATACTGCGAAATACTAAGGGAAATAGTGAGGACAAGAGAATGAAAATCATCAAGCGTTCGGGTCAGGAAGTACCATTTGACGTCTCGAAAATCGCGCTGGCCGTCAGTAAGGCCAACGACGTCGTGGAAGACCGTCACAAGCTCACCCATGAGCAGATCCTGGAAATTTCGGACAATGTCATGAAGAAATGTGCGCAGGTCGAACGCGCACTTGGCGTCGAGGAAATCCAGGAACTGGTCGAGGACCAGATCATGATGCACGGCGCCTATGAAGTGGCGAAGAAGTACATCACCTATCGTTACACGCGGACCCTGGCTCGCCAGGCCAACACCACGGATGACAAAATCATCAGCCTGATCGAATGCAACAACGAGGAAGTCAAGCAGGAGAACTCCAACAAGAACCCCACCGTCAACAGCGTTCAGCGCGACTACATGGCCGGTGAAGTCAGCAAGGACCTGACCGAACGCGTCCTGCTGCCGCGGGAAATCGTGGAGGCTCACAAAAACGGCATCCTGCACTTCCATGACTCCGACTATTTCGCCCAGCACATGCACAACTGCTGCCTGGTCAATCTGGAGGACATGCTTAATAACGGCACCGTCATCTCCGGCACCATGATCGACCGTCCGCAGTCGTTCTCCACGGCCTGTAACATTGCCACGCAGATCATTGCGCAGGTCGCTTCCAACCAGTACGGCGGTCAGACTATCACCATGAGCCACCTGGCGCCGTTCGTCGACGTCAGCCGCAAAAAGATCCAGAAACGTCTGGGCAAAGAGTTCCGCGAAGCGGACGTCTGGGTCCCGGACGACAAGTTCAACGAAATCGTGGAGAAGGAAGTCCGCAAGGAAGTGGAATCCGGCTGCCAGACCATCCAGTATCAGGTCACCACGCTGATGACCACCAACGGTCAGGCTCCGTTTATCACCGTCTTCCTGTATCTGGACGAAGTTCCGGAAGGCCAGCTGCGGGACGACCTGGCGCTCATCATCGAGGTCATGCTCAAACAGCGGATCCAGGGTGTCAAGAACGAAGCCGGTGTGTGGATCACCCCGGCGTTCCCGAAGCTGATCTACGTCCTGGAAGAGGACAACATCCACGAAGATTCCAAGTATTGGGAACTGACCAAGCTCTCGGCCAAGTGCACGGCCAAGCGCATGGTCCCGGACTATATTTCGGAAAAGAAAGCACTGGAGCTCAAAGGAGACGTCTACCCGTGCATGGGCTGCCGCTCCTTCCTGACCCCGGACCGCTTTACGGATAACGGCATCGGCAACATTGCCAACGCCAAGAACTATGTCGAAGGCAAGCACCGCTACTACGGACGGTTCAACCAGGGTGTTGTCACCATGAACCTGGTGGACGTTGCCTGCACTGCCTGCGCGGACGGTCCGGACGAAGACCGCTTCTGGGAGGTCCTGGACGAACGCCTGGAACTCTGCCACCGTGCCATGCGCTGCCGCCACGAACGCCTGAAGGGCACCCTGTCGGATGCCGCTCCCATTCTCTGGCAGGACGGCGCTCTGGCCCGCCTGGCCAAGGGCGAACCCATCGACAGGCTTCTCTTTGATGGCTACAGCACCCTGTCCCTGGGCTATGCCGGCCTCTGGGAGTGCGTCTATGAAGTCACCGGTTCCAAACTGACCGAGCCGGAAGGCGAAGAGTTTGGTCTCCGCGTCATGCAGGCTCTGAACGATGCCTGTGCCAAGTGGAAGGCCGAAGAGAACATCGACTACTCACTCTACGGCACGCCGCTGGAATCCACGACCTATAAGTTCGCCAAATGCCTGCAGCAGCGCTTCGGCGTCATTGAAGGCGTCACGGACAAGAACTATATCACCAACAGCTACCACATCCACGTCACCGAAGAGATCAACGCCTTCGACAAACTGGCTCTGGAATCCAAGTTCCAGCAGCTCAGCCCCGGCGGCGCCATCTCCTACGTGGAAGTTCCGAACATGCAGCAGAACCTGGACGCCGTGCTGGAAGTCATGAAGTTTATTTATGACAACATCCTGTACGCCGAACTCAACACCAAGAGTGACTACTGCCAGGTCTGCGGCTTCGACGGTGAGATCCAGATCATCGAAGAAGACGGCAAACTGGTCTGGGAGTGCCCGAACTGCGGCAACCGTAACCAGGACAAGATGAACGTTGCCCGCCGCACCTGCGGATACATCGGCACTCAGTTCTGGAACCAGGGCCGCACCCAGGAGATCAAGGAACGCGTTTTACATCTGTAAGGAATTTGAAAAATATTTACAAAACGCCCACGATTTTGTCGTGGGCGTTTTTTATACTGGAACGCAGTATACGAAAGAAGGGGAGAGACCCATGAACTCCATTCGCCGCGTTCTGGCAATTGGACTGGCGCTGGTCGTCATCCTGTCGATGTGCGCGCTGCCGGCGTCCGCGTCGGATCTGACCTCCAAACTGAATGGTGACCATACGGAGCGAAATCTGGTTCTGATCGGGGATTCCCGCACGACCGGGATGGATTACGCGGTCACCGGGAACAACATTGTTGCCACGATTCGAATCGACCGGTACGGCACCTGGTCTGCCCAGGGCGGCGCCCGCTATGAATGGTTCCGGGATACCGGAATCCCCCGGGCAAAGAAGTACCTGAAAAAGAACACCTCGGTCATCATCCTGATGGGCTATAACGACATTGCCGCTCATTCTGCCAAACCGTCCCAGTACTATAATTTGATCAACAAGAAGGCAGCGGCCTGGAAAAAGTACGGCGTGGATGTCTATTATGTCTCCGTCAATCCCGCGGGCAGCGTCCGAAATTGTCCCGCGAAATATGAGAGGCGCAATAAACAAATCGAAAACTGGAACAAAAAGATGAAAAAAGGTCTGTCCGATGACGTGACCTACATTGACATCTATGACCGGATCAAAAGGAACTTCACCACGGTGGACAATATCCACTATGATGACGACACCTACTGCAAAATCTACAACCTGATCATTGCCCGGATCAACCTGGCTCATCCCACACAGTACCGGGAATTTGCCGACTGATTTTAAACTTTCTATTAATAATAATTATTTTTACTTGTGCGAGCCACTAGATTTGGTATAATACGCATGGGAAAACGGGCACGGCCCGACGATATTTTGCGGTATCGTAAGTTTTCGAGCATTAATTTTTACATTTCCTTTTGTCGGATGGCAAACAAGTACAGTCCTGCGAGTGCAAGCGCAGGACTGTTTTTGTTGCTTTTGGGGATTTCATGCTTTACAATAATGGTTAGCAAATGATAACTTATGAGCCGTCCACGGGAGTGGACTTTTTTACGGCACATCAGTTAGTTTTCGCTAACGAGAGGAGAACGGCTATGAGCGAAAAAACCCCAATTTTTGAAAAGTTTACGGTCCGGGACATTGTCTTCCTGGCCATTATGGCTGCGGCCTCCATGGTGACGAGCGCGGTCATGCCCCTGGTCATCCCGCTGCTGACCACCGTATTTGGGATTGCGCAGCTGGTTACCGGCCTGCAGGTCAGCCTGTTCATGGCCATTGGTCTGATGCGGGTCCGTAAGGTCGGTTCCCTGTTTATTGTTGCGGTCCTGGGCGGACTGTTCGCACTTCTGATGTCCCCGCCCATGTTCTGGTCGTTCTTGTGTGATGGACTCCTTCTGGAAGTATTCGTTGCACTTGTCTTCCGGGGCTATCGTTCGGAAAAAATCATCTTTTTGGCCGCCATGCTGTATGAACCGCTCACGCTGCCGTTCAATCTGCTGTACAACAAACTGTTTGGCAAAGAGGCCATGGTGGCCGTTGCGTCCCGCGTTCCGTGGATGACCGCGGTCATGACCCTGGCAGTCATTGCGGTCTCCGCACTCGGCGCCTGGCTGGGCATCAAGATTTCCAAAGAACTGAAAAAGTCGGGAGCCATGAAAAAGTGAGTGAAAAGCTGCAGGCCAAAAAGACGTTGTACCCACTGCTGTCCCTGACCGCCGTTCTGGTGGTTTTGGTGGTGGGCATGGTCCGGGCCAAGACGATCAACGCAACCATTTATCTGGGAGCAGTATATGTACTGCTCCTTTGTTTTGGATACTGGCGGGCATGCCTGGCGGTCATTCCCTTCGGCGCCGTTATGATGGTGTTCTTCTGCGGAATCACCTTTCTGCTGGCACAGGAACTGCCCTTGACCTGGTACGCCGCCAACCGGGTGCTCTGTATCTGTGTGTCCATCATTCCCGGCATGGCCCTGCCGCCGGTTCTGATGGTCCGCAATTTCGGCAAACTGAAGATCCCCCGCCCGCTGACACTGGCCATGCTGGTGACTCTGACCTTCATGCCGCTTCTTAACCTGGAGGTCAAACGGGTGCGGGAGGCTATGAAGACCCGCGGCGCCGGCAGCCTCTGGAATCCGAAGATCTTTTACCGGGCATTCCTGATCCCGTTCATCATGCGCCTGGTCAACATCTCGGATACCCTGGCGCTCTCCGTGGAGACCCGCGGCTTTACCATGGACAGCCAGGATTACACGGTATATAAGGACGTCTCTCTGACAGCACGTGACATTGTGTTCGCGGTGCTTTTAGTCGTCCTTTCCGGATTGGCGGTGATCGTATGAGTCGAGCCATTGAACTGAAGGATGTCTCCTTCCGCTATGCGGGATACGAGGAGACCGTTCTAAACCACGTAAACTTTACCCTGGAGCACGGCGAAATCGCGCTGCTCTGCGGGTTTTCCGGAGAGGGAAAAAGCACCCTTCTCAACCTGATCTGCGGTATTATCCCCAACGTCACTCCCGGCGAGACTACGGGCGAGGTGCTGGTGGACGGAAGCTCCACCGAAGGCAAGTCCCTGGGGGACGTCTGCCGGCAGGTCGGCGTCGTCCTGCAGAACGCCGAGGCGCAGATCATCCAGGACCTGGTCGAGGATGAAATTGCCTTCGGCTGTGAAAACCTGGGCGTGTCCCGGGAGGACACGAAGGACCGGATCACCCGCGCCTGCGCGGTCATGGAGCTGGAACCCGCCTGGAAGACCCGGACGCTGTCCGGTGGCCAGAAGCAGCGGTTGATCACAGCCTCTACGCTGGCCATGCAGCAGAAGATCCTGCTGCTGGACGAGCCTCTGGCCAATCTGGACCGGCAGGGCGCTGTCCTGCTCATGTCCCGACTGCAGAATTTGGCCCATGACGAAGGCTATGCTGTCCTTGTGGTCGAGCACCGAATCGACATGGTCCTGCCGTACGTGGATACGGTCTGGAATATCTCCGGCGGCACCGTCCACCGGGTGGAGGACCGCACGGCCTATCTGGAAACCATGGCCGGCATTATTCCGGATACTCTGGACGCGCCGCAACAGGCTGAGGCCGCTCCGGCGTTTTCTCTGCAGGACGTCCGGTTCCGAATCGGCGGACGGGACATCCTGACGGGAGTCACTGTGGACATTCCGCAGGGGGAGCGCACCCTGCTCCTCGGAGAAAACGGTTGTGGGAAGACCACGCTGCTCCGCCTTCTGGCCCGGCTGTATCAGCCGACCGGCGGCACGATCACGCAGGGAATCGACCCCAAATACGCCCGCCAGAAGAAGGGCAGTAAAGCCTGGTTCCGGGACGTCGGCGTCGTCTATCAGAATCCGAATTATCAGCTCTTCATGCCGACCGTCCGGGATGAACTACTCTTTGGTGCCGCGTCCGAGGACGTGGTGGACGACCTTTTACAGGTCTTCCAGCTGGAGAGCATTGCCGACCGGCACCCGCAGTCCCTGTCAGAGGGCCAGAAGCGCCGCGTCTCCATTGCGGCGGTCTGCGCCACCGAACCCAAGGTCCTGCTCCTGGACGAGCCGACCGTGGGACAGGACTTTACCGGTCTCACGGCGCTCTGCCAGATCCTGAATGACCTGCACGCGCGGACCGGCAACACGATGATCACCATTACCCACGACATGCGCTGCGCCGAAGCGCTCTGTGACCACGCCTTCCAGATCACAGACGGCGGCGTCTCCGCCACCGGCGGCAAAGAGCTTGCACATGCCTTTTTTACGAGCCGTCCCGGTTGAATCCGGGGCGGTTCTTCCGTATAATAAAACTCTAAATTTTTGAATCATAAACTTTTTTAATCTTATTTTTATTTTGGCGAGCGAGGTTTGTCTATGAAACGACGGTGGATGGAGGTGCTGACGGCTGCCCTGATCGGGGTGGCCGCTGTTGTGCTGTCCATTTTGCTGGCGTTTCATGTCCAGGCCCTGGAGGCGGAGAACCGCATTGCAGTCCCGGCGCTGACGGGCCTCGACTGCATGGACAGTGACGGCGCCAGCAACGACCTCGTCTTCCACGCCGAGCCCGGCAAACAGTATCAGATCCTCCGCCGCATTGCGGACTCGGAAAAGGCGGAGGAACTCAACCAGACGCTGCTGCAGCGGGCCCGGAAAAACGTGACTGGAATCACGCCGGTCACCACCCGGTACCGCAGAGTTCTGGACGGGATCACGGGCAAGCCGGTGGAGGTGGAACCGGAACCCATCGAGCCGACCTCCGACACGCCGCTTGGCCGCGGCTGGGCGGAGAGCCTGCAGAAGTTCCGGGACGCCTACAACAGCATTGTCAGTGCGGCCCGCGCCCACGTGGAACTGTCTGATCCGTCCACCTGGAACGAGGTCACCATTGCCGAGCGCGAAGTGCGTGGAGACAACGGCTTTGCCGTGATTGCCACCATCACCGCGGACGACGAATTCTGCATTTACGAAGACCACTCCGCAACCCTGGGAAAAGCCTACATCTATACGGTCCGCGAAGTGATAACAGACGCGGACGGCAACCTGACGACCGGCGGCTATGACCCGGAAGGCGTCAGTGCCCTGGCCGAGCCGGACGTGACCATCGATATGAGCAACCTGAAGACCACCCTGACCTGGGACTCCGTGGAAGACGCCACAGGGTATATCGTCCAGCGGTGTGACGGCCGCAGCAGCGTTTTCCAGACCATGGCCTGGGTCCCGGAGACCGGGGAAGATCAGTACTCCTTCGAAGACGTTTTTGCGGACACCTTTACGGACTCCTATGCGGCCTCATTCCTGTTCCGGGACGTCTACGTCGACCCCTCCCAGAACCCCATGGTCTACGAAGTGACTGCCGTCCGCCGGGACGAAACGGTGACGGCGCTGGGGTATAAGTTCAGCAAATCGCCCATGCGGCTCAGTGTGCCCGCTATTCTCAGCCTGGAGACGTTTTCTGGAAAAGTGCGGGTCACCTGGCAGACGGTTACGAATGCTACCGGCTACTACATCAGCCGCGGCCGCATGACCGAAGACGGCGTCTGCTGGGAAACCGTCCGGGACGTCGACGCCCTGAGCAGTAAGTTCCAGGGGGAAATCATTGAAGAGAAGGACGGCTATCCGTACTACACGGTGACGGCCTACAACGACACCAACGCGGGCGGCACGATCCTCAGTGGCCATGACGAAGGGCTTCACACCGATGAACGCCAGTATGAGAATCTCAACGTACTGTTTGTGGGGGACAGCCTGATTTATGGCTCGCCCTACACGTATATGGCCACCGGCTATTCCATGGCCTACCGCACGTCTCAAATTCTGGGCTACAACGTCGTCAACCTGGCCGCCGGCGGAGACACCTTCGCTATCAATGGCATCGACGGCGTCGGCTGTATTCTGACCGACCAGCTGCTCGCCGTGAAAAAGGGAAAAGCATCCTCTTACAGTGGCTACCTGACGGACTTCGCCGTGGTGGTGATGGAAGGCGGCGCAAACGATTACAACCAGAGCATCCCACTGGGGAAGGAAACTTCCACGAACCGTGCCACCTACAACGGTGCCCTTAACACCGCATTTTCTACGCTGGTCAAGGCGGGCGAGAAACGGGTCAAGGCCGGGCAGAGCCCGATTCAACTGGTCGTGATCGACCTCTTTTACAGTGACCGCAACAACGCCGAGCCGACCATTCCGCAGAGCCGGGCGAAGACACCCAATGACCGAAACCTGACCTATGAGGACTACCAGGCGGCTCTGACGGCCGCGGTGGAACGGTGGTCCGGCGTTTCGGAGGGCCTGGTGATCCACTCCTACAATCCGGAGGAGCACGGCATTCTAAACGCGGAAAACTGCGCATACCGCACTGTGGATAACCTCCATATGACGGCGCCGGTGTACGAGTTTTTCGGCAATGAATTTGCCCGGTACCTGGCCGCGGAAGTTTTTGATTGATTTGTGAAAAAAGCAACTACCATTCTGCGCGGGTTTTGATTATAATAGACTTCGGCAGAAAGGGGGAGAATGCACCATGCATTACGGCACGATCAAAACGTGTGACATTGCCAACGGTCCCGGCGTCCGGGTCACGCTGTTTGTCAGCGGCTGCACAAATCAGTGCAAAAACTGTTTCCAGCCGGAGACCTGGGATTTTGACTACGGTCAGCCTTTTGATGAGATGGCGGAGGAACGGATCTTTACCGAACTCTCCCACAGCTATGTCCGCGGCCTGACGCTTCTGGGCGGGGAACCGTTTGAACCCCAGAACCAGGAGGCCCTGGTTCCATTTTTGAGGAAGGTCCGGGAACAGTACCCGGACAAGGACATCTGGTCCTTTACCGGCTTCACGCTGGAACAGCTCAAAACGGACGGCAGCCATCCGCGCTGCGCGTATACCGATGACATGCTGGACCTTCTGGATGTGCTGGTGGACGGCCGGTTCGTGGAGGAACTCCACGACATTACCCTGCGGTTCCGCGGCTCCTCCAACCAGCGCCTCATCGACATGAATATGACCCGGGAAACCGGGGGAATCGTCCTCTGGGACGGCGAATAAATGGACTTTTAGAAAGGTGAACTTATGAGCGTTACGACTGTCAAAGACAACATCCTCTATGTCGGCGTCAACGACCACGACACGGACCTCTTCGAGGGCCAGTTTGTGATTCCGGACGGCATCTCCTACAATTCGTATGTCATTCTGGATGAAAAAGTTGCGGTCATGGACACCACGGACCTCTGCAAAATTGACGACTTCTTCGCCAATCTGGACGAGGCCCTCGGCACCCGCAAGCCGGATTATCTGGTCATCCACCATGTGGAGCCGGACCACGCTTCCGGACTCGGCGCCTTCTTTGAAAAATACCCGGACACCAAACTGGTGGCAAACGCCAAGACCTTCAGCATCCTGGCCAACTACTATGACCTGCCGGACGACAGCAAAGTGATCGTCAAGGAAGGGGACACCCTGGAGCTCGGCACCCACACCCTGCAGTTCGTGTTTGCGCCCATGGTCCACTGGCCGGAAGTCATGATGTCCTATGACGCCTCCTCCAAGACCCTCTTCAGCGCCGACGCTTTCGGCAAATTCGGCGCGCTGGACACGGAGTACGACGAGTGGGGTGACGAAGCCCGCCGCTACTACTTCAATATCGTCGGCAAATTTGGCCTGAACGTCCAGAATGTCTTCAAGAAGATTGCGGGCTTTGAAATCGAAACGGTCTGTGCCCTGCACGGCCCGGTCCTCGAAGGCGAGGAACTGGCCGAGGCTCTGGCCCTGTACCAGAAATGGTCCACCTATGAGGCGGACACCGACGGTGTCTGCATTGCCTACTGCTCCATGCACGGCAACATGGCCAAAGCCGCCGAAAAACTGGAAGACCTTCTGAAGGAGAAGGGCGTAGAGTGCGAAGCCGTGGACCTGGCCCGCGAGCCGGACTCCGAGGCCATTGAGCACGCCTTCATGTTCTCCAAGATGGTCCTCATGGCTCCGTCTTACTACGGCAAGGTCATGCCGGACATGGAAGACTTCCTCGGCCGGATCGGCGGAAAGCTCTACCAGAACCGCACCGTGGCCATCGTCGAGGGCGGCTCCTGGGCTCCCTCCGCCAAGAAGACCATGCTCGGTCTCATGGAAGGCATGAAGAACCTGACCTTCGTCGAGCCCCAGATCACCATGATGGGCGCTTACTCCGACGAAAAGATGGCCGGCCCGCTTGCCGAACTGGCCGACGTCCTGGCGAAGTAAAAACACAATATCTTGTGTTAAATTTCAAAAAATTACATAATTGTTAACCAAATCCCTCCGAAACTTCGGTATACTACTATGTTGAAACCGAAGCACAGGAGGGATTTTTGATGAAAAACTGTCCACAGTGCGGAAAAGAACTTCCGGAGAGCGCTCTGTTCTGTCCGGAATGTGGAGCCTCCGTCCCGGAACAGATGGTTCCGGAAGTGGACGACTCCCAGACGCCGGCCAAGGACCGTGAACTCGATTCTCCCGCGGCGCGCGCCGACAAACCGGAGACCGTGGATGACAAGACTATCCTGATCGAAGACGTCCAGAAAGCTCTGGAAGAAGAGCGCTACAAGCGCATGGAGGAGCAGAAGACCGACGCCTTGAAACAGGCGGTCTTCGGCACCCCGGAGCCGGAAGCCGAAGAAGAACCTGCACCGGCGGAAGAACCGGAGCCGGAAGAGGCCCCGGCAGAAACGCCTGCAGAGGAACCCGTTGCGGAAGAAACTCCGGAGGAAGAAGTGCCGGCGGACGAACCGGCTGAAGAACCGGAAGAAGAGCCGGAACAAGAACCGGTCAAGCGCCGCTTTGCCTTCCCCTGGCGCCGGAAAGCTGTTGAGGAAGAACTTCCTGACGAGGAACCGGAGGAGTCATCCGAAGATTTGGAAGAAACTGCGGACGAGGTGCCGACGGAAGAACCGGCTCCGGAAGAGAAACTCGAACCGGTCGATGAACCGGAATCGGAGGACGCGCCGGAATCGGAACCCGAGGCAGAACTGGAAGAAGCTGGTGAAGAGGCTTCAGAAGAGGCCGCGGCGGAAGGACCGGAAACGGAAGTGGCTGAAGGAGTCACGCCGGCCAGCGGAGATATCCGGTTTGCGGATGTCAAAGCCCAAAAAGAGGCGGAGGCAGCCGCTGCGGCGGAAGAACCTTCGAAGCCGGAGGAAGACTCGGACGGTACGCCGTATGGCTATCGCAATATTGTAAAATTCATTGTTCTGATCCTGATCACCCTGGGCATTTACGGCCTGGTGTGGATCTTCAAGACGACGGAACAGCTGGACGAACTGGAGACCAGCGAAGCGCCCCGGAATCCCTGGTGGACGCTGGCGCTTTACATGTTCCTGCCCGGATACCGAATCTACTGGTTCTATAAGTATTCGCGTAAGATCGACGTCCTCTGCAAGGAGGTCGGTCAGCAGTCCGACCAGGCCACTGTCACCGGAATTCTGGCCGTGCTGGCGCCGGTCCTGCTGCCTATGGTCATGATGCAGGAGCGTCTGAACGCCCTGGTCACCAAAGACGTGAACGCCGGCGGCAAACCATATGATCCGGAAGCCGAGGACGAGGAGCATCCGCAGAAAGCGGATATCCGCAGCGGATACCGGGACATCGTGGCCCATGCGCTGCTGCTGTTCTTCACGTTTGGCATCTACTATTTTTACTGGATCCACAAGACCACTCAGATCCTGAACCACGACGAGTCCGAACGCCACATGGATCCCGCGAACACCACGCTGTTCTGTATTTTCTTCGGGCCGTACAACCTCTACTGGTTCTACAAGAATGCCCGCAAGCTCAGCCACCTTTCGGCGGAGTCCGGGCAGGCCACGGAAAAACCGCTCTTTGCGCCGGTGCTGGCCGGCCTGAAACTGGGCTATGTCTCCAGCATTCTCATGCAGGAGCGCCTGAACCGGCTCGCCGCGCTGTCCATTACCGGCGAGGCGGACGCGCCGCTTCACCGCTGCAACAAGTGCCACTCCGTCTACGCGGACGACCAGGACGAATGCCCGTCCTGCGAGGCCGAGAACCGGACGCCCTTCTACCGCAAGAGCTGGTTCATCGTTCTGCTGGCCATTCTGTACTTCGCCGTCCTGTACCGCTTCGTTGCCGGAACGGTCCGGATCTATCGGCAGGACAGCAACGACCTGGCCGAGCAGACCACGGTGGAGCAGGTCGACCCCTACAGCGGGTATGACGACGGCTACTACACAAAGCCCGGCAATGAGACCACCACCGAATTCGGGTCCGGCAGCAACACGTACAGCAGTACCTATAGCACCACCTACGGCTACTCGTACTCCAACAGCCAGACCACCCGTCCCACCACCTACCACACGGACGGCAGCATTTAAGTCCCCCTGGTTCTCATGGATGGGCTCATAAACTGCTGCGTTTGACGGAAACTCGGCTTTTTCATGAGTTGCCGAGTACAGAAGCGTCCATGGGTTCGGGCTATTGTGAACAATAACAACAAAACCCGCCTTTTTCACAGGGATTGTGAAGGAAGGCGGGTTTTTGCAGCTTGGTTTACAAAATGAGAGAGATAGGGGCTTGATTTGTAAATGACTGCCCAGAATCCAAGTGAAATTCACAATCTGTGTGAAAGAACACTTGAAAAGCAGGTTTGATCCACAATGAGTCCAGGGTGGAGTTTCGTTAATAGGAGCACAGAATCAGAAACTCAAAGAGCGAAGGCTTGCGGGGTGCAGACGGGTCAGGTGCAGATGGCGTTATGCCATAGATAAGCCAGTTTATGGGCGCGGACGGGTCAGGCGTGCAGATGTCGTTGTCCAACAGACAGCTGGTTTACGGGGTGCAGACGGGTCAGGTGCAGATGGCGTTATGCCATAGATAAGCCAGTTTATGGGCGCGGACGGGTCAGGCGCGCAGATGTCGTTGTCCAAAAGACAGCTGGTTTACGGGGTGCAGACGGGGCAGGGGGTGTAGCCGTCGTCGAGCAGGGATTCGCGGAGGCCGGTGTAGTTTTTCTTGTTGGCCTCGTTCATGTTCTGAACGCCTTCGCAGTAGATATTGTGGAACTTGTGCGAGTTGGTGTTGAGCACATAGGAGCCGGAGACGTCGTCTTCGTCGATGGCGTTGTCCTCTTCCCAGTTGTCCCCCGTGGCGTAGTCAATGCCCACGCCGGGTTGGACGTTCCAGATCCAGACACAGTAGTAGACGCCTTCGCCTTGGTCCTCGACGGACTCGGCCTCCATGAGGACGCCGCGGGCTATGAGGTCTTCGCCCTCGAAGACCGGAGTGACCCGGTAGAGGACGTGGTTGCCGGTCTCCCGGATGTAGTCGCCGACCAGATTTTCAAACGGCAGCATGCCGTCGTAGTTCAGATACCGTGTGCCGGTGATCAGGTTCTGCGGGTTGGCGTTTTCACCGGTCAGCATGTAGGCCAGCAGGTGAGAGCGGTTGTACAGGCTCAACTGGTCCACGAAGTCGTATTCCACATGCTGCCAGCCGGTGGGCTTCACGGAGCGGATGTCCTCCCGTTCGCCGGTGGGCATGTTGGTCTCATCCAGACAGCCGACGCAGGTGCCGCAGCGGCCGAGGGAGTCGAGCGGGCTGAAGTACTCGTAGTTCTCCGTGGTCAGCTCGTCTTCTGTGAAGTACGGGGCATTGTTGTTGACCACATAATACGTGGTGCCGGTCCAGTCCGGAATCTCCGAGTAGTCGAATTCGGCGCTGACCTGGGCGGTCTCCGGGGTGTCACCGGACGCAGTTGAGGAAGACGTGGTGGAACCGGATGTGTCCAGTTCACAGGCCGCCAGGGAAAAGAGGAGTCCCAGGCAGAGGAGCAAAGCGAGCAGTCGTTTCATCGGATAAACACCTCCCGGGTAATCACGTCGTGGGATGAGCCCTCAAATTCGGTGATGTCGGACAGCGTCCACTCACCGAGCGGGATGTCAAAGGTCAGGTCCGCCGGATAGGGACGGTTCCATTTGTAGACCAGAATGGTCTGAATGCGGTCGGCAAAGGGCAGCGGGGAGCGGTCCTCCACGAAGACCCAGTCTTCGTCCCCGGCCTCCTCCAGGGCGTGCTCGGAGACGATCAACTCCGGACCGTCCTCCGGCAGTGCCTCGCGGAGTAACGATTCGGAATAAGGATAAATGTAAAGCGATTTGCCTTTACAAGTATCCATCAATTCGGCCAGAAGGGTCCGGTCCCGACTCTGTCGGCGGTGGTTGAACATCATGCCGCCGGCGTCGTCCAGCGTCACGGCCAGGTTCATGGTCTCACTCCTTTTCGCGCGTTTTCTCTATTTTACCACATTGGTTCCGGAGATTTGCAATAATAGTATAAACGCGGTAAAATGTTCACGTTTTATAGAGAGAAAAATCACGCGAATGAGAGGTTGCTTATGGGAACCAAACGCGCTTCCAACACCATGAAAACCGTTGGCCTGATCGCCCTGGCGCTGGCCATTGTGGCGTTCTTCCTGAATCTGAAAGTTTTAGCGCTCAGCGACGTCTGGGAACTCTGCTTTGTCGGGCTCCTGGTCCTGGGCTATCACTGCTGGATGCGGGTCATCATGAACTCCGCGCTCGACGAATTTGACGAGTATACCAAACGGGCGAAGACCGTCCGCGTCGTGTCGATCGTTCTGGGACTGCTCAGCTTCATTCTGATCCTGTTCCCCAGCAAGCGGTTGCTGGCGGCTTTGATCGTGCTGGTTATCACCGCGGTCTTTACCCTTCAGGACTTCCTTTACATCAAAAAATGTGAGGGCGAGCAAGCTTCTGCCGAAGAAGACAACGACATTCTGAACGACGAACTCTCCCGCCGTCTGGCGCGGGAAGAGGGGAAGGCCGAACTGCAAAGCCAGGACTCCGGTCCCCGCCGCAAAGCCATTGTCCTCAACCCGAACGGGTCGGAGGACGACACGGCCAAGGTCGTGGCGGAGGAACGCCGGGCGTTCTCCCGCCGGGTCGACGCCACGGTAGCCGGCCAGGAGGCGGAAGAAGTGAAGACTGCCGGCGCGGGAGAAATCTCCGCGGAGGACGCCCTTGCCGCCATGGCCGGTCTGTCTGCCGCGCTGAAGGCGGGCAAAGAACCGAAGGCGGAAGAGCCTGTTGCGAAAGAGCCGGCAGTGGAAGAACGTGCCGGGGAAGAACCTGTCGTGGAAGAGCCCGCCGCAGAGCCGGAAAAGAAACCGTTTGTGGTGAAGATTCCGGAGGCGCATTTGAACGCTCCTGCCCAGGCCTCCGACTGGGAACGGCCGGAACACGAGGAACCGGAGGAGCCGGATACCTATGTGGATCCGGTGACCACTGAAGTAGCTGAGCCGGCCTACGAAGAAAAGGCAGAAGAGGCGCCGGTGTACGACGATGTGACCTCCAGCCTGTCGGCCAAAATGCAGAACCGCAAGGCCCGCAAGGCGGCGAAAGCCCGCAAAAAAGCGGATCGGGCAGCCGCGCAGCTTGAAGCGGCAGAGGAGTTCCGCGCGGAGCGGGATGCCGCCATTGAGAAATATGGGAACGCCCGGGACGCCGACACCTACATGGGCCTGGCCCATCTGCTGAAACAGAACGACCCGTCCTTCGAACCGAGGGACGATGACGAGCCCCACTACATCGACGAAATGTTCGTCTTCCCGTCCTTTGGCGGCTCGGACTATGACTTCTATGGCGAAGACGACGAGTACTATGACGACGAGGAGTGAGCCCCATGAAGGAACTCACCGCAAATCACTATGATGTCATCATCATTGGCGCCGGCCCGTCCGGCGCATTTTGCGCGTACACCTTAAAAACCGAGTGCCCGGACCTGAAGGTCCTGATGATCGAAAAAGGCCGGCCCATTGAAAAACGCGTCTGCCCAAAGCGGCAGACCAATGTCTGCGTCCACTGCAAACCGTGCAACATTACCACAGGCTTTGCCGGCGCCGGCGCCTTTTCGGACGGCAAACTGTCCCTGTCCCCGGATGTCGGCGGCACGCTGCCGGAGATCCTGGGCTACGACACGGCGGAAGCACTGATCGCGGAGTCGGACAGCATCTATCTGAAGTTCGGTGCGGACAGCAACGTGTACGGCCTCAACAAACAGAAAGAGATCCAGGAGATCCGCCGCAAGTGTATTGAGGCGGGCATCAAACTCGTGGAGTGCCCCATCCGCCACCTCGGTACGGAAGAGGGGTATAAGATTTACGGCCGTCTCCAGAACCACCTGGAGAAGATCGGCGTGGACATGCTCTTCCAGACCAAGGTCACGGATATTGTCATTGAAGACAATGTGGTCAAGGGCGTGGAGACGGACAAAGGGGAGACCTATTACGCTCCGGAAGTCGTCTCCGGCATCGGCCGCGAAGGCGCGGACTGGTTCGACCACATCTGCCGTGCCCACGGCATTGAGACCCGCGTGGGCACCGTAGACATCGGCGTCCGCGTCGAGGTACGGGACGAGGTCATGGAGTTCCTCAACAAGAACCTCTACGAGGCCAAGATGATCTACCACACCAAGACCTTCGACGACAAGGTCCGCACCTTCTGCACGAACCCGTCCGGCGAAGTGGCCACGGAAATCTACGACGACGGCCTGGCCGTGGTCAACGGTCACGCCTACAAGGCCGAGGAGCAGAAGACCAACAATACGAACTTCGCGCTGCTCGTCAGCAAGAATTTCACGAAACCGTTCAACGAGCCGATCGAATACGGCAAACACATAGCCCGCCTCAGCAACATGCTCTGCGGTGGCCAGATCATGGTCCAGACCTTCGGGGACTTCCTCCGCGGCCGCCGGACCACCGACGAGCGCCTGGTCCGCAGCAACCTGAAGCCCACGCTGAAGGACGCGGTGCCCGGAGACCTCTCCCTGGTCCTTCCGTACCGCATCATGCTGGATATCAAAGAAATGCTCTTTGCCCTGGACGAAGTGACGCCCGGTATTGCCTCGGACGAAACGCTCCTCTACGGCGTGGAGGTCAAGTTCTACTCCAACAAGGTCATGGTGGACCAGGACTTTGAGACCAGCGTCAAGGGCCTCCGGGCCATGGGAGACGGCGCCGCCATCACCCGCGGTCTCCAGCAGGCCTCGGCCAACGGCATCTCCGTGGCGCGCAGCATTCTGAAGCAGCGGGAGGCGGCACAATGAAAAACATGGTAAAAAGCCTTGCGGCAGCTCTGCTGGTCCTGGCACTGATGCTCTCGGTGATTGGGGGAGCAGCGGCCGCCACACAGGAACGGCAGCCCGTCCGGGCGGAAGTGACCCTGGAAACCACGACCGTGGAATCCGGCCGGCAGAAGACCACGAAGTCCAACCTCTGGAAGCTGGTCATCGTGGCGGTGTGCGTCGGCGCACTGGCCGCCGGTTACGGCGTGGGAGACATGCTGATCCGCAAGCGCAAGATGGATAAAATGATGACCCGGGTCCGCCTGGAAAAGACGCTGGTGCCCAAAGACACCGCCGACCGGGAACCGGCCAAGCCGAAGGGAGTCCCGAAGCTGGACCTGTCCGACCTGGAGACCGCAGAGGAGAGCGATGAACATGAGTAACAAGACGATTTACACCAATTGCAAGATCCTGGATGGCACCCGGAACATGGAACTCCAGGAGAACAAGGCTATTGTTGTGGAAGATGGCAAAATCACCGCCATTGTGGACGCTAAAGAGGCGCCCAAAGGAACTGTGGAAGACCTGGGCGGCGCCTATGTGACGCCGGGCCTGATCAACCTGCACGCCCATCTTCCGGGCAGCGGCAAGCCGATGAAGTTCAACAGCAACACGGCTGGCCTGATCACCAATCTGAAGAAGATCGCCCTTGGCCGCAGCATCATGCGCATGCTGACCTACAAGGACGCCATGGACGAGCTCTATGGCGGCGTGACCACCGTCCCCGGCGTCGGGGGCCTGATCGACTGTGACACCCGCACGCGGGACGCCATCAACAGCGGCAAAAAGATCGGCCCGCGGATCCTGGCGGCGGACGAGGCCATTGCTCCGGAGCATGGCCATATGGTCGGCACCGTGGCCCGCGCCTGCACGTCCAACGACGAGGCTGTGAAGATGGTCGAGGAAATGGCGGCGCATAAACCGGACCTCATTAAGCTCATGATCACCGGCGGGGTCCTCGACGGCAAGGATGTCGGCGAACCGCCCATGCGCATGGAACCCGAGATGGTCAAGGCCTGCTGTGACAAGGCCCACGAACTCGGCTATATGGTCGCGGCCCACATCGAGAGTACCGAAGGCGTCAAAGTCGGTCTGGAGAACGGCGTGGACACCATTGAGCACGGCGGCAACCTGACGCCCGAACTGGTCCAGCTCTTCAAGGACCGGGACGCAGCCCTCATCTGCACCATCTCCCCGTGTGTGCCCCTCGTGGTCTACGGCGAAGAGATCCTCAAGAACCCCATCTGGGTCAAGAACAGTGAGATCGTGGCCCGCGGCGTGGTCCGCTCCGCCAGGGAAGGTCTCCGCTCCGGCTTCAAAGTCGGCCTTGGCAACGATGTCGGCTGCCCGTACATCACCCACCGTGAGTACTGGCGGGAACTCTACTTCTTCAACCGCTGGGTCGCCGAAGGGGACGCCAAACTCACCCTCTGGACCGCCACCCTGGGCAACGCCGAAATCGTCGGCATCGACCAGGAGACCGGCTCCATCGAGGTCGGCAAATCCGCCGACTTTATCGTCATGAAGGACAACCCGCTGGACAGCTTCAAGGCGCTCCGCAACCTCGACATGGTCGTCATGCGGGGCAAGGCCCTCAAGAAACTGCCGTACAACGTCCCGCAGGAGACCCAGGACCTCCTGGACAAATGCATGGACGCCGAACTTCCGGATAACCTGGAAGCCGAGTTTGCCCTCGATTAACCGAAAAACCGCCTCCCGAGTGCCTTCGGGAGGCCTCTTTTTGGAAAATTTTTCGAAATTTGCGAATGAGCAAACAATGTGAAAAAGAGAGAATACACGAGAAAAACAGAGGTTTTCAAAATGTAAATTAAAATAACGAAAAATTCCCGTTGACAGGGGAAAAGGCTTGTGATAGGATAATCGGGCACTTAAAAATAAAGTTTTGGAGGAACAAGGTATGTCGACTACAATGCCGAAAGCCGCGGAACTCGAGCGCAAATGGTATGTGCTGGACGCCGAAGGACGCACCCTGGGTGACGTCGCTACGGAAGCCGCCACGCTGCTTCGCGGAAAACATAAACCCATCTTTGCCCCGCATGTGGATTGCGGAGACTTCGTCATCGTCATCAACGCGGACAAAGTCGTTCTGACCGGCAAAAAACTGGATCAGAAGATGTACTACCACCACACCGGTTACATCGGTAACATGAAGAAAATTCAGTACAAGAAACTGATGGCGGAAAAGCCGGAGTTCGTGGTTAAGAAGGCCGTCAAGGGCATGCTCCCGGACAGCACTCTTGGCCGCAAGGCTCTGACCCGTCTTCGCATCTATAAAGGCGCTGAGCATCCGCACGAGGCTCAGAAACCGGAAGTTCGCGAATTTTAAGGAGGGCAATTAAATGTACGAAAGCAATTACTATTACGGCACTGGCCGCAGAAAGAGCTCCGTTGCCCGCGTTCGCCTGTATCCGGGTACCGGTAAAATTACCATCAATGACCGTGACATCGACGACTACTTTGGTCTGGAAACCCTGAAGCTGATCGTTCGTCAGCCGCTGGAACTCACCGAGACCAAAGAGAAGATCGACGTGGTCTGCCGCGTTCAGGGCGGCGGCGTGACCGGCCAGGCCGGCGCCATCCGCCACGGCATCTCCCGTGCTCTCCTTCAGTACGACGAATCCCTTCGTCCGGCGCTGAAGAAGGCCGGCTTCCTGACGCGTGATCCGCGCATGAAAGAGCGTAAGAAGTACGGTCTCAAAGGCGCCCGTCGCGCTCCGCAGTTCTCCAAGAGATAACTTGCCAGACGCATGCAAATTACGGCCATGGATTTCCATGGCCGTTTTTTACTGCCCACCAGATTTGGTGGTGGTCGCCCTGCGCCCCACACCATGTGGGAAAACGGGCACTTGATATCTGGGGAATTTCTGATATTATTATTATTATCTGACTATTTTTTAAAGGAGCTGATCATTCCCTTATGGATGATGGCACTCGATTATCCTGGATCATCGTAATTTTACTGTTACTGGTTTCTGCCTACTTTGCTGTGGCGGAGACCGCCTTTGCCGCCGCGTCCCGCGTCAAGATCAAGACCGCCGCCGGCCGGGGAGAATCCCGGGCCGAACGGGCGCTCTACGTTCTGGACGATTTTGACCGTGCCATCAGCACGATCCTGATCGGGACCAATATTTGTCACCTCTCCATCGCCTCGCTGGTCACCATGATCGTGACCCGGACCTGGGGACTCAGTGCGGTTACGGTCAGTACGATCGTGACCACGCTCGTGGTATTTTTTGTGGCGGAAATGGCACCCAAATACGTCGCCAAAAAATACCCGGAACGGCTTGCGAAACTCTGCGCGCCGGTCCTGGTCTTTTTTATGAAACTCTTTAAGCCGCTCTCCATCCTGCTCACCAAGATCGGGCAGGCGGCGGCCAAACTGACCAAAGGGGACCCGGACGTGTCCGTCACCGAAGATGAGCTCTATGACCTCATCGACGACATGACCGAAGACGGCACCCTGGACGAAGAACAGGGGGACCTGATCTCCTCGGCGCTCTCCTTCGGGGATGTCACCGTGGAGAGCATTCTCACGCCCCGCGTGGACATGATCGCCATCGACATCGAAACGCCGGTCGAGGAGATCCTCGAAACGGTCCGCGAGCAGAACCACAGCCGGATCCCGGTGTATGAGGACAGCCCGGACAAAATCATCGGCATCCTGCCCATCCGCCGCTTCCTGAAATCTACCATCCGCAACGGCGCCCCCACGGAGATCCGTTCTCTGCTGGAAGAGCCGTTTTACGTCCACTCCAACGTCCAGATCGACCAGCTTCTGGAACTCCTGTCCCACAACCACCAGAACCTTGCCATCGTCACGGACGAATACGGCGGGGTTGCCGGCCTGGTCACGGTCGAGGACATTCTGGAAGAGCTCGTCGGAGACATCTGGGACGAGGACGACGTGGTCGAGGAACCCATCCTCCAAATCACGAAAAACCTGTATATTGTCGACGCCGACGAGACCGTCGGAGACCTCTTCGAGTTCCTCGACTTCGAGGACCCGGAGGACGACAAAGAACTCGAAAACACCCGCATGGGCAAATGGGCCTTCCAACAGTCCATGGAACTGCCGAAGCCCGGGGACCGGTTCGACTACCACGGTCTGCGCATCACCGTGCTCACCGTCATCCACAACCGGATCGTCAAGCTGAAAGTGGAAACTCTTTCCGACCCTGAGGAAGGAGGCCAGGCATGACATCTGTGATTCTTGTAGCCGTTGGCATCCTGCTCTGTGTCATGGGTTCCGCCTTCTTCTCCGCCTCGGAGATGAGCTACTCCTCCGCCAACCTGAAGCGCCTGGAAAAGGCCGCGGAAGACGGCTCCCGGAGGGCCAAGGTGGCCCTCTGGATCGAGGAGCGGTTCGAGCGGGCCCTCAGCACCATCCTGATCGGCAACAACCTGGTGAACATTGCGGCGTCCTCCCTGGCGTCCGTTCTGGTCATCCTGCTTCTGGGCGAGGACACCTCGCTGTCCTGGCTCTCCACGGTCATCATCACCGTGCTGGTCATCATTTTTGGCGAAACCATGCCGAAGATCGTGGCCAAGAAAAACGCCAACCGCCTGGCGGAGCGCTTTTCGTATCCGCTTCGCGGACTCATGTTCCTCTTCAGCCCCATTGTCTGGGTCGTCATCAAGCTCCTGGAGCTCCTGACCAAGCCCCTCAAGGGCGAAGTCGACGACGAGGACGAAGCGGTCGAAGAACTTCAGTCCATTATCGAGACGGCCGAGGACGAAGACGTCCTGGACGAAGACCAGTCCGAACTGGTCCAGGCTGCCATCGAGTTTTCGGACAGCTCCGCGTCGGACGTCATGACCGCCCGCGTGGACATGGACGCCATCGACATTGAGGACGACTTCGACGACATCTGGGATCAGATCGAGGCATCGACCCACTCCCGCATCCCCGTATATGAGGACGGCGTGGACAACATCATCGGCGTGCTCGTCCTGAACCGGTTCTTAAAGGCCATGTCCGAGGACCCGGAGGTCGACCTCCGCGCGCTCCTCATCCCGCCGTGCTACGTGTACAAGACCATGAAGCTGCCGGACGTTCTGGAGCATCTCCGGACGGCCAAACAGCATCTGGCTATCGTCTCGGATGAATACGGCGGAACCCTTGGTGTTATCACCATGGAGGACGTCCTGGAAGACCTGGTCGGGGAGATCTGGGACGAGACCGACACCGTCGAGGAGGAAGTGGTCCTCCGCACGGACGGCAAGTACGAACTCGACGGAGATATGAACCTGGACGATTTCGTGGAACTGGCCGGCCTGGATGAAAAGAAGTTCGAGGCGGACAGTGAGACCCTCGGCGGCTGGACCATTGAACTGGCCAACCACTATCCGGAGGTCGGAGACGTCTTCACCTACGAAGACCTGAAACTCACGGTGCTGTCCATGGACGGCCGCCGCGTGGACAAAGTCCTCGTGGAACGGCTCCCGAAGCCGGTCGAGCCGGACGACGAATAACCCTGTAAACACAAAAATCCCTGGTGCCATGCACCAGGGATTTTTTCTTGTCTTAATCCAGCAGGGTCGGGTCGACCGCTTCCAGAAATTCTTTTTCAATGGCCTCGTATTCGTCCTGATTCTTGGGCCAGGAGGCGGTGTGCCAGGCGCCCTCAAAGAGGTGGAGCTCCGAATAGCCCTTTGTGGCCTTGCTCATGCGGACGCTGTGTTCACAGGGAATCAGTTCGTCCTCTTTGCCGTGCATGAAGCAGATGGGGATCTCGTTGTCCGCCAGGCAGTCGATGGGCCGGACGCCGTAGTAGGAGAAGCCGTAGAACAGCTTGCTGACAATGGACGGCCCGATGACGATCTTGCCAGAGATCGGCACGCGGGAGGTGACGAAGTTTTCAAAGACAGACCCCAGGTCGGCGTATCCGCAGTCGTTGATGACGAAGTCCACGTCCGGGTGGTACTGCAGCGCCAGGATCTGCGTACCGGCTCCCATGGATTCGCCCAGGAGGCCCAGACGGATGTCGTCTCCGTAGGTGTCATGCAGATCGTCGATAATGGCGATCAGGTCCCTGGATTCCTTCACGCCGTACGTGGTGGCAGTCTTCTCATTGGCCCCGTGACCGCGGAGGTCGTAAATGATACAGTTGAACCCCTGCTCGCGGAAGAAATGGGCAAACTGGACGGAACCATACCGGGTGTACTGGATGCCGTGAGAGATCACGATGTACTTGTTGGAGGGCTCGGGGTTCGGCAGGTACTCACAGTGGAGAACGTACCCGTCAAAGGACGTGACGGTGTACTCTTCCTTTTCCCAGTCGTCATAGTCCCGGAGGTAGCCCTTCTGTTTTTCGTTTTCGTAGGTCTCCTCCAACGAGCGCACGGACGGGTGGGAGATCATGTAGGCGCTGCTGATATTGATGACCAGGACCGGCACCAGGGCGAGGCACAGGAGGAGGATCAAAATCCAGCGTCCAATGTGTTTTTTCTTCTTCATGGGACATCAACTCCGGGTTCCAGTATACCGTATATTCACATTATTTTCACGGCACTTTCACTTCCTCCCGATAAAATAGGACCATCTATTGTCCGAATGACCTGACTTTTAGAAGAGAGAAGAAGCCATGAACTCGATCAAACAATGGGCCCACGACCACCCGATGGCACGGCTGGCCGGTGGCGTCCTTTTGCTGGTGGCAGTCATCGGCATCCTGGCGGCGGTGTTTTACAAGACCACCGCTCAGGAGGTCGTTGTCCTGACCAGCGAAAAACTGGCGGCGGAGCCCGCCGTGATCACCGACTATTATACCTATGGGACTCACCTCAACGTGACAGGAACGATTTCCGATGAGAAGGCAGCGGACGTGAAGACGGTCTCTCTGCAGTTCCAGCCGGTGAAGAGCGAAGACCTGTATGAGGAGACTCCTGCACAGACCGCGGCCGTGGTCTCTGCAGAAGGAGAGACGATCACGTTCCAGCTGTCGGAGACGATCACCGACGGCTACTGCCTGGAGGCGTTGCCCAAAGGGGAATACGTGGCCCTGCTTCGAGTCGTGTACAACGATGGTACCGACTCGTTTTACACCGTAAAGGATGGCTCCGAGGTGGAGGCCATCGACTACTACACAATCACGCAGGGCGGAAAAAACCGGGAGATCACTACGGAGTTCGACGCCCAGGAGGACGTGGACTTCTGGCGGGTCAACTGCCAGAACGAGAGCCTGCCGGACGACGTCTATGATATCGTGATCGACCCCGGTCACGGCGGCGCGGACGGCGGCGCCGAGGCCAACGGCGTCAAGGAGTCCGAACTGGTCCTGAAATCCGCTCAGGCCATGGCGGACGCCCTGGAGGACGCCGGCTACAAAGTCCTGATGACCCGGGAGACCAACTGGGATTCCGACACCAACGCGGCGTATAATATGTTTGACGAGGACGGCCGGGTCAACCTGGTCGGTGCCTCGCACGCCAAGGTGGCGCTCAGTATCCATGCCAACAGCACGGATGACACGGAGACCTCCGGCGTACAGATCTACCGGACGGTCAAGGGGGACAGCGGTCTGGCTCAGCTTCTGGCGGATCAGATCGTTCAGAACACGGCGGTCGATTACAATGTGATGACCGGCATGATCTCGGACGGCGTCTACGTCCGCACTCTCAGCGCATCTGACATCCGGGAGTCCCAGGCGGATGCCCGGGAGAAGGGCTATACGTTCTACGAATCCGCCACCACGGACACGGATTATTATTTCATGATTCGTGAATACGGACAGCGTCCCACCGGCGCCTACGTGGACGGCCGCAACCCGGACTACGGAAAGAACTTATACCTCAATGCCAACCATGGCGTCGAGGGCATCCTGGTGGAGATGGGATATCTGACCAACTCCCGGGACTGCCTGGAGATGAAGAATAATACGAGCGGCTACGCCCGTGCCATTACCAACGCCTTTGTCCAGTGGGTCAAAGCGCAGACTGCAGAGGAGTGATCGAACGATGCCCGCAACCATTTGGCAAAAGAGCCTGGCTCTGCTGACCACTCTGATCATCATACTGACGGTGGCGGCTGTGCCGTCCTATGCGGCGGAATCCCAGACCCTGACGGCCGGCACGGCGAAAGTAACCGACTACTACACCTACGGCACCAGCCTGAACGTGGTGGGCACTCTGAAGTCGGATCAGGCGTCGTCGTTAAAGTCCGTCGCGTTTGTGTTGCAGCCGATTGCCAGTCTGGACATACTGGGCGCAGGCGGGACTTCCAAAAAAGCGTTGTATACGGTGAAGGGCGAGACGGTGACCTTCCGTCTGTCCTCGTCCATCACGGATGGGTTCAGCCTGGAACAGCTTTCGGTCGGCACCTATGCCGCGCTGTTAAAACTGACTTTTTCGGACGGCTCGACTGAGTGGCGGACCCTGAAGGACGCCAGTGACGAGGCCGCTATTGACTACTATACCGTGACCCGGAACGGCACCAACCGCCATATTACTTCGGCATTCTGCTCCCTGGGGAGTATCCACGCCTGGGTGTTTACCGCGGTCACAGCAACCCTTCCGGACGACGTCTATGACATTGTCATCGACCCCGGCCACGGCGGCAGTGACCCCGGCGCCACCAGCGGCTC
>Ga0181612_117344_pt1 | contig 28959 bp, 29 predicted proteins | sample HoacroProtozoa21_FD_119630 | JGI IMG/M metagenome (GOLD analysis project Ga0181612, IMG submission 119630) | Hoatzin crop microbial communities from Cojedes, Venezuel. Combined Assembly of Gp0051906, Gp0051904, Gp0051908 | reverse complement strand
GGGGCATGACCTGGAGGACGAGGTCCGGGGCACGGTGCTTCTGAAGATGGAAGACAATATCACGACGGATCACATCATGCCCAGCAACGCGAAGCTGCTTCCGTACCGGAGCAATGTGCCGCATCTGAGCGACTACTGCCTGACGCCGGTGGATGAGACCTTCCCGGCGCGGGCGAAGGCAGCGGGCGGCGGCATGCTGGTGGCCGGGAGCAATTACGGACAGGGTTCCAGCCGCGAGCACGCGGCGCTGGTGCCGCTGTACCTCGGCATTCGCGCGGTGGCGGCGAAGAGCTTCGCGCGGATTCATCAGGCGAACCTGATCAACAACGGAATTCTGCCGCTGACCTTCAGGGATGAGGCGGACTACGACAGGATTGACCAGGGCGACGAGCTGAGCCTGCCGGACGTGAGAAGCAAAGTCGCGGCCGGGGAGGAAGAGCTGATCCTGAAGAACGAAAGCAAGGGCGAAGAGTACCGGATGGAGCTGAAACTGACGGAGCGGCAGAAGGGCATGATCCTTTTCGGCGGGCTGATCAACTATATCCGGAGCAACCAGTAATCATACGGTTTACAAGGCACCGGGGCGGAAGGCTCCGGTGCTTTCCGTATCTTGAAAAGGGCCGGGTTTGGCTTTATAATAAAGGGAAGAACCCGGAAAGGAAGAACGCGGAATGAATGTGACTCAACTGGCGGACCGGCTGCGGCAGGATTCGCAGTTTATGGCGAATGTGACCCGGTGGGAGGAGATCCCGGCCCGCCCGGCGCGGATGGTGGAATTCCCGGATCTTGTGGACGGGCGCCTGAAGGAAGCGCTGGCGAAGAGGGGGATTTACCGCCTGTACACTCATCAGGCGCAGAGCATCGAGGCCATCGCGCGGGGTGAGGACGTGACCGTGGTCACGCCGACGGCGAGCGGGAAGACCATGTGCTACAATCTGCCCGTGCTGAGCGAGATTCTGCGCAATCCGGACGCGCGCGCGCTCTACCTGTTTCCGACGAAGGCGCTGAGCGCCGACCAGGTGAACGAGCTGTACGAGCTGATCGAGGAGATGGGCGCGGACATCAAAACCTACACCTACGACGGGGATACCCCGGCGGCGGCGCGGAAGGCCGTGCGGCAGGCGGGGCACGTGGTGGTGACGAACCCGGACATGCTGCATTCCGGGATTCTGCCGCACCACACGAAGTGGGTGAAGCTGTTTGAGAACCTGAAGTACATCGTGATTGACGAGATTCACACCTATCGCGGCGTGTTCGGGAGCAACCTCGCGAACGTGCTGCGGCGGCTGATCCGCCTGTGTGATTTTTACGGGAGCCATCCGCAGTTCATCCTGTGCTCCGCGACCATCGCGAACCCGAAGGAGCTGGCGGAGACGCTGACCGGGCGCCCGGTGACCCTGATTGACGACAACGGCGCGCCGATGGGGAAGCGGCATTTTGTGTTTTACAATCCGCCGGTGATCAACCGGCAGCTGGGCATCCGGAAGGGGTGTATCCCTGTGACAAGGTCGATTTCCGGGATGCTGCTGAAGAACGGGATTCAGACGATCACCTTCGCGCGGAGCCGGCTGACGGTTGAGGTGCTGACGCGGTACCTGAAGGACATGGCGCGGGACCCGCTCGGGAACTCCGGGCGCGTGAGAGGATACCGCGGCGGATATTTGCCGACGGAGCGGCGGGAGATTGAGCGCGGGCTTCGCGCCGGCGAGGTGGACGCGGTTGTGAGCACGAACGCGCTGGAGCTGGGCATTGATATCGGCGCGCTGGACGCGTGCGTGCTGTGCGGATATCCCGGGACGATTGCCAGCGCGTGGCAGCAGGCAGGCCGGGCCGGGCGGCGGCAGACGGAGAGCATTATCTTTTTTGTCGCGTCGTCGGCGGCGATTGACCAGTACATTGTGACGCATCCGGACTATTTTCTGCACCAGAGCCCGGAGAATGCCCTGCTGAACCCGGACAACCTGTATATCCTGATGAGCCATTTCAAGTGCGCGGCGTTCGAGCTGCCGTTCGAGGACGGGGACAGTTTCGGGAACGCGCCGGGCACGGAGGAGATTCTGGACTATCTGGAAGAAGAGAATATCGTGCACCATGTGGGGAACAAGTATCACTGGAGCACGGAGGATTTCCCGGCGAGCGAGATTTCCCTGCGCAGCGCCGCGGAGGAGAACTTTATCATTATCGACATCACGGACCCGGCGAGGCATCACGTGATCGGCGAGATGGACCGGTTTACCGCGCCGATGCTGCTTCACGAGGACGCGATTTATATGCACGAGGGGCGGCAGTTCCAGGTCGAGAAGCTGGATTTTGAGAACTGCAAGGCATTCATCCGCGCGGTCGAGACCGGGTACTACACGGACGCGGATCTGAACATCAATCTGAGCCTGCTGGACATTGAAAAGGAAGAGGAGACGCCGCAGGGCGGGAAGACCGCGCTGGGCGAGATCAATGTGACCGCGCTGGTGACGATGTTCAAGAAGATCAAGTTCGACACGCACGAGACGCTCGGATTCGGGCATGTGAGACTTCCGGAGACGAACATGCACACGACCGCCATGTGGTGGACCCTGCCGGAGAAACTGGCGAACAGCTTCCCGAGCGACACGCTGAAGAACGGGATGATGGGCGTGGCGAATCTGCTTCGCATCATCTGCCCTCTGTACCTGATGTGCGCGCCGCAGGATATCGCGGTCGTGTATCAGGTGAAGAGCCCGATTACCGGCGAGCCGACGCTGATCCTGTACGACAACTGCCCGGGCGGCATCGGGCTGAGCCATAAGGCGTTCGGCATGCGGGAGGTGCTGCTGGAGCGGGCGCTGCAGGTGGCGCTGGACTGCGGGTGCGAGAAGGGCTGTCCGAGCTGCGTCGGACCCGTGGGCGAGATCGGCGAGGACGGCAAGGAGACCGCCATCCGGATTCTGAAGGGGCTGACGGAATGAACCTGCGGGACAAGCTGAGGATGGTCGGCGGACACAACGAAAGCGCGGCGCGGACGGGCACGGAGGAAAACCGGGACTGCCGGCATCTGGCGGTGGTCCGGCCGATGACGGAGTTTCCGGGGGCGCTGGAGGTGCGCGCGGAGACGATCCGGCGGATGAGCCGGGCGGAGATTCCGGAGGATCTGGATCCCAGGAAGATTCTGTACCTGGACACCGAGACAACCGGGCTGGGCGGCGCGGGGACGGTGGCGTTCCTGGTCGGGATGGGGTATCTCACCGACAACGGGTTTGAGGTGCACCAGTTTCTGATGCGTGACTATGACGAGGAAGGGTATCTTCTGCGCCACGTGGCGGCGGGGCTGGAGAAGTTTGACGTGATTTGCACCTTTAACGGCGCGACATTTGACCTGCCCCTGCTGGAAAGCCGGATGCTGATGAACCGGGAGCCGCGGGGGTGCCTCGACAAGCCGCACATCGACCTGCTGCAGATTGCCCGGCGGCTTTGGAAGAAACGGCTGGGGGCGTGCAATCTGGGACGGCTGGAAGCCCTGATTCTGGGACAGCCGCGTGAGGACGACATGCCCGGAAGCGAGGTGCCGGCGCGGTATTTTGAGTACCTGAAGACGAAGCGGGAGGACCTGCTGGACGACATTCTCCGGCACAACGCGCAGGATATCGCGAGTTTGTGCGTGCTGCTGACCCATATGGCGGGGATGTACGAGCATCCGGAAAATGTACACTACAGCGAGGATGTGTATTCGATGGGCCGGTCACTGGAAAAGCTCCGGTACACCGAGGACGCGCGGAAGTGTTACCGGCTGGCCCGGAAGGGACGGATGGGCGCGGAGGCGTCCGGGGCGCTGGCAAGGTCCTACCGGCGGGCCGGGGACCGGGAGGAGGCTGCCCGGATCTGGCAGGAGATGATTAACACGCACCGGGGCGGGGCGCACCCGTACATCGAGATGGCGAAGTACTACGAGCATGTGAAGCGGGACGACCGCGCGGCGCTGGAGATGACCGACCGGGCGATCGCGCTGCTGAGCGAGACCCGGCTCGGGGACGGGCTTGCTGTACAAGAAACCGAAAATGAGTTACAATATCGCAGACGCCGCCTGAAAAGGCGGATCGCGGCCCGGGCAGAAAGGGCTGAACAGGAGGAAGATTATGGGACTGCTGACCGCATTCAAGGCCAATAAGGCCTACCGCGCGCAACAGGGCGGAAACAGTGAGGAAGCGAAGAAGCTGTATGAGGAATGCTTTGCCGAGGGGCTGAACGATCCCCGGTATGTGCTGTCCTACGCGGTGATCATGATCCGCGACGGGGAGTACCAGAAGGCGAAGGATTTCCTGGTCAAGTACCAGAAGGCGCCGGGCATGACGCCGGAGCAGCGGGTGTCGCTGATTGTGGATTACGCGGCGTGCTGTTTCCGGCTGGGCGATTTGGACAAGGGCGTGAGGAAACTGGAGGAACTGCACCGGAAACAGCCGAGCGGGCTGATTTATCAGACGCTGGGGTATTTGTACGTGGAGCAGTTTGACCCGGAGAAAAAGGAAGCCTTCCTCGCGAAGGCGGCGGAGGCGGAGCCGGAACCCGTGATCGACGGGGAGAAAGCGCCGCAGACGCCGGAGGAAAAATGGGAAGCCGGGAAGGAAAAGGCGCTGAAGTTCAACCTTGAGGCGGTGGACTATGACGACGAGGATCCGATTTGTCTGGATAACCTCGGGCAGACGTACTACCGCGTGACGGGTGAGAAAGACAAGGCGAAGGAATATTTTGAGCGGGCGCACAAGATCAAGCCCGGGCAGATTGACACGCTGTACTTCCTGAGCCGGTACGATCTGGAGGACGGGAACAGGGACGCGGCCGTCGAAAAGCTGGAAACGGCGCTGGAGGGCCGGTTCTCCCCGCTGAACTATTGCAGCAAGGCAGGCGTTGAAGCCGAAATCAAACGGATCAGGGAGGCGTAAAGATGGCGGAAGAAGAGAAGATGGAACTGACCCCGGCGGAAGAAGCGCCGGCGGAAGGCACGCCGGCGGAAACGGAAGACGGAAAGAAGAAAAAAGAGAAGGTTAAAAAGCCGTTGGGACAGGAAATTCTGGAATGGGTGCTGACCATCGTGCTGGCGGTGGCCGCGGCGGCGGTGATCCGCTCGCTGGTGTTTGAGCCGGTGCGGGTGGACGGCGCGTCGATGAATGACACGCTGGTGGACGGCGAGGTCATGTTCGTGAGCAAGTGGGACTACGCGTCCACATGGCTGTGCGTGCCGTGGCAGAGCGACGAGGCGAAGGAAAACGCGACCCGGATTACGACCGGGGCAGAGGAGCCGGAGCAGTTTGACGTCGTGATCGCGAGATACCCGGGGCGCGGGGACACGAATTTCGTGAAGCGCCTGATCGGCATGCCCGGGGACCGGGTGAAGATCGAGGACGGATATCTGTACATCAACGATGTGAAGTACGACGAAGAGTACGTGAGTGACGCGTACCGCGAGGGGATTGACTTCGATGAGGTGTACATCCCCAAGGCCGGGGACAGCGCGAGCCTGGAGCTGGCGGTCGGCGTGCAGAACGCCGTGGTGATGACCGTGAACGGCGAAGTGTGGCCGTGGGCGGGCATGAGCTCGGCGCTGGTGAACGAGAACGGTGACCGCCTGGTGTGGAACAAGGAGAATCAGGTCATCCTGAACGGCGAAGTGCTGGACGGCGAGGGGATTTACGAGCTGGTCGGGCAGGAGTTCACCGTGGAGAAGGACTGCTACTTCGTGATGGGCGACCATCGCAACAACTCCAATGACAGCCGGGCGCAGGGACCGATTACGCGGGACATGATTATCGGGCATGTGCGCGTGGTCATGCTTCCCTTCAGCGCGTGGAGAAGCGTGAAATAAGAAGATTCCCGGAGCGATTGCTCCGGGAATCTTCTTGCTTTTGGGGATTTATTCGCAGCAGCGCATGATCGCTTCCACGATTTCCGGGTAGACCCAGGTGAGTTTTTCCCGGTCGAGGAGGCCGAAGCACTCGCCGGAAACATAGGCGTGATTGTCCCACCAGCAGGTGGTCATGCCGCGGGCACGGGCGGAGGTGACATAGTAGGCGGTGAAGTCCACGCGGGACTGAAGGTTGTGCTTGTCCACCGCGCCGAACTCGTCGATGACGACCGGGATGCCCTTGGAGACCCAGGTTTCATACAGGGTATTCATGAAGGAGCCGATTTCGGACTTCTGATTCATGTTATTCAGGTCAAAGACGTCCGTGCCGGAGGTGTTCAAGGCAAAATCATAGGGCGTGTAGGCGTGGACGGAGACGATGACGCGGTTGTCCGCGGTATCCGCCGGCAGGGTGAAGGCGGAGACGCAGGCGTAGCCGGCGTTCGCGGCGTAGGACGGCACCATGAGGTAGCGGGTTTCGTTTTCCCCGCCGCAGGCGCGGACCGTGTCCACAAAGACCTGATTGAGGGCGCAGATGCAGGCCATGGAATCCTGACAGGAGGCGTCGTTCGGGTCCCAGTACCACTCGTGGTCGGTGCCCTTGAGGCGGGGCTCGTTGATGCCTTCAAAGATCAGGTGATCGTCCCAGGAGGCGAAGCGGGTGGCCAGCTGCGTCCAGATGGAGCGCATGTAGCGCGTGGAGTTTTCGAGATGATCGCTGTCCGGGTAATAGTAGTCCGGGCTGTCATCGTGGTGGATGTTCAGGATCATGTACATGCCGCGGTCTTTGGCCCAGGAGAGGATTTCCTCCACGCGGTCAAGCCATGCGTCATCAATCACCCAGTCCGTGATCACGCCGTTTTCTTCGACGGGGGTCACATGATTATGCCAGCTGACGGGGAGGCGCATGGTGCGGAAGCCCGCGTCACAGAAAGCCTGAATCATTTCCTCCGTGGTGCGGATGCCGACCCAGCCTTTTTCATAGTCCATCGGGTCGGAAAGCCAGGTGCAGTCAAAGGCGTCCATGGTGTTGCCGAGACTGAAACCGGCCTTCATGTCCGCAACGAAGGCGAGGGCGTCATTTTCCGGGATTTCGAATTCCTTCATGGGGATTTCCGGGATGGTGATTTCAGACTCTGCCGCGGCGGAGAAAGCCATGCACAGCAGGAGGCACAGGGCCAGCAGACGGGACAGGCGTTTCATATTTATCTCTCCTTTCGGGATGGTTTGATTGTATCGGTGCGGACGCCGGGTGTCAAGGCGAAAAGAAGGATTTTTCCACATAATTGGTCGTTTTTGGTCAATTGTGAACAGATTCACCGGAGAGGCTGAAAAGGATTGCGGTGAAAGGGTTTGAGGGCGTTTTCGGGGAGGCTTGGCTGAACTTGAAAAAAGGGCGCTGATTTGTTAGAATATAAGGAATCCGGGAAGGAGGGTCAAAGGATGTCGAAATTGGATCCCGCGGTGCGGAAGGAGACCGGGTACATCGCCGCATGGGTGCTGGCGCTGAGCCTGGTCATGGAAGCCGTTTTCGTGCTGACGGGTCAATGGAATTGGAAGGTGCTCGCGGGGAATATCGCGGGCGCGGCCATTGCCATCGGGAATTTCTTTCTGATGGCGGTCATTGTGAGCCGGGCGCTGGAAGGCGGGAAGGCGGACGAGGCAACGCGGAAGATCCACGCGAGCTACGCGGTGCGGCTGATTGTGATGGCCGGGCTGTGCGCGCTGGTGATCGGCGTCGCGAAGACGAATGTGTACGCGACGGTGATTCCGCTTCTGTTTCCGCGCATCGCGCTGGCCTTCCGTCCGATGATTGACAAAAAGAACGGGAAAACTGCCCCGGATACGGAAGGGAGTGAACCGCTTGACTGAAGAAAAAAAGCCGGAGAGGGATACACGCTTCCGTGTGATTGACGGGCTGCTGATCGCGATGATGATTGTGCCGCTGGTCTTCTGCATGGCGCTGAAGGTGCTGTACACTCCGGCGAGCGAGGGCGTGGAGATCTCCGGCGCGATGATTTTTTTGGAGATTCCCGCGCCGGTGCAAAACCTGATTATCACCGAGAGCCAGGTGAACAGCTGGGCGGTGCTGATCAGCATCACCGGGCTGTGCCTGTTTCTGACGCACGGGCTGACCGAGCGCGCGGAGACAAAAAGACAGCTGATTGCCGAGTGGATCGTTGAAAAATGCGAGAGCATGGTTCAGGGAAACATGGGGCCGAGGTACGGCGGATATGAGTACCTGGTGGCCGCGGTGATGGGGCTGAGCGCGTGCAGCAGCCTGATGAGCCTGCTGGGGCTGTTTGCCCCGACCGGGGACGTGAACGTGACCGCCGGATGGGCGATTCTTGTGTTCTTCCTGGTGACGCGCGAGAAGCTGCAGGGCGGCTTGTTCAACTACCTGAAGGGCTTCACGGAGCCGATTGCGCTGTTCACGCCGATGAGCATTATCGGGGAGTTCTCCCTGCCGGTGAGCATGGCGTTCCGTCATTACGGAAACGTGATGAGCGGCGCGGTGATTTCGACGCTGCTCGGCGCGGCGCTGAGGAGTTTGAGCCAAATGCTGCTCGGGTGGATTCCGGTGGTCGGGAATATTCCGCTTTTGCAGATCGGTTTGCCCGCAATCCTGTCCATTTACTTTGACGTGTTCAGCGGGCTGATGCAGGCGCTGATCTTCGCGATGCTGACGATGCTGAACGTTGCCGGCGCATTCCCCGAGGAGGCATGGGCGAAGCGGCAGGAAAAGAAGAAGAGAAGAAAAGCCGGAATGGCTTCGGCTTCTTTGGAAACAGCATAATAAAACAAAAAAGGATTTTGAGGAGGAAAGAAAAATGACGGAACTGGCAGTAGGAATTATGTTGGGACTGTGCGGCGTGGGTGCCGGGATTGCGCTGATCGCGGGTATCGGCCCCGGTATCGGTGAAGGCCAGGCGGTGGCGTATGCCTGCGAGGCGATCGGCCGGCAGCCGGAAGCGAAGAGCGACGTGACCAGCACGATGGTCATGGGCTGCGCGATCGCGGAGACGACCGGTATTTACGGTCTGATTATCGGCATTCTGCTGATTTTCGTGGCGCCCGGGATTTATTCCAATGTGCTGATTCAGACGGTGCAGGCCCTGAAGTAATCAAAGGCAGGAGCGAAGATGCAATCACTGAGTATTATATCTGTCAATATCTGGCAGATTCTGATTTCCCTTGCCAATCTCGTGATTCTGACGGTGATTATCAAGAAGTTTCTTTTTCAGCCGGTGAAAAAGATGCTCGACGCGCGGAAGGAAACCATTGACGGGGACTATGCGCGGGCGGCGCAGGCCGAGAAGGAAGCCAATGAGCACAAGAGTCACTACGAGGCGGCGATGGCGGCCGCGAAGCAGACGACGGATCAGATGATTTCCGACGCCGCGAAGGTCGCCGAACGCCGGAAGCAGGAGATTGAAGCCGAGGCCCGCGACCAGGCGGCGGCCATCCGCAAGCAGGCGGAAGAGGACGCGCGGATGGAGAAGGAGAAGGCGCAGGACGACATGAAGCGGGAGATCGCCGAGGTGTCGACGAAGCTGACGGAGAAGCTGCTGGAGCGGGAAGTGACGGCAAAGGATCATGAGGAAATGATTGATCATTTCCTGGAGGAACTTTAATAACCGATGACACAGACGAGCAGAGAATATGCGGAGGCGCTGTTTGAGCTGGCGCTGGAGAGCGGAAATGTGGAAGAGGTGGCCGCGGGGGTCAAAACCGTGGAGGAGGAACTGGCGGAGAATCCGGAGTTTCTGAGCCTGCTGAGCAGTCCCGCGATATCCCGGAAGGAGCGGATGAACGCCCTGAATGCCGCGTTTGAGGGGAAAGTGCCGCTGACGGTGCTGACCCTGGAGCGGATGATGATCTTTCGCGGGCACGCGAAGGAGATTCCGGAGATGGGCGACGCGTTCCGCGACATGGTGATGGCCAGCCGGGGCGAGAAGGTCGCCCGGGTCGTGAGCGCCGTGGAAATGACGGACGAGCAGAAGCGCACGCTGGCGGAGAAACTGGGCGCCAAATTCGGCGGAACGGTGAAGCTGGAGTGCCGGGTGGATCCGACCCTGCTCGGCGGGGTGCGGGTGGAAATGGACGGACGGGTGTTGGACGGCAGTGTCCGGACCCGGCTGCAAGAGATCAAGGAAGTGATGGGAAAATGAGCTCCAAGGCGGGAGAGATCAGCAGTATTATCAAGGAGCAGATCAAGCAGTACGAAAACCGCGTCGAGATGAAGGAGAACGGCACCGTGGTGACCGTCGGCGATGGCATTGCGACGGTGTACGGGCTGCGGAACTGCATGGCGAACGAGCTGCTGCGGTTTGAGGACGGCAGCTTCGGCGTGGCGCAGAACCTTGAGGAGGAGACTGTGAGCGTCGCGATTCTGAGCGACCGGGACGATATCCACGAGGGAAGCGAAGTGTACCGGAGCGGCGAGGCGCTGAGCGTGCCGGTGGGCGAAGGATTGCTGGGCCGCGTGGTGAACGCGCTGGGCGAGCCGATTGACGGCAAGGGTCCGGCGCCGACGAGTATGCGCAAGCCGGTGGAAGCGCCCGCGCCCGGGATTATCGAGCGCAAGAGCGTGTCCGTGCCCCTGCAGACGGGGATTGTGGCGATTGACAGCATGATTCCGATCGGACGGGGTCAGCGCGAGCTGATCATCGGCGACCGGCAGACGGGCAAGACGAGCATCGCCGTGGACACGATTATGAACCAGAAGGGGACCGGGGTCATCTGCATTTATGTGGCGATCGGTCAGAAGCGGACGAGCGTGGTGCAGATTGCCCAGGAGCTGGGCAAGGCCGGGGCGATGCCGTACACGATTATCGTGTCCGCCAGCGCCGCGGAAAGCGCGCCGCTGCAGTACATCGCCCCGTACGCGGGATGCGCGATGGCGGAATATTTCCGCGAGCAGGGGAAGGATGTGCTGATCGTTTACGACGATCTGAGCAAGCACGCGGTCGCGTACCGCGCGCTGAGCCTGCTGATCCGGCGGCCGCCGGGACGCGAAGCGTATCCCGGGGACGTGTTCTACCTGCACAGCCGTCTGCTGGAGCGCGCGGCGTGCGTGGCGCCGGAGTACGGCGGAGGGAGCATTACCGCCCTGCCGATCATCGAGACGCAGGCGGGCGACGTGTCCGCGTACATCCCGACGAACGTGATTTCCATCACGGACGGACAGATTTTCCTGGAGACGGAGCTGTTCCACAGCGGCATCCGGCCCGCGATCAACCCCGGTATCTCCGTGAGCCGCGTGGGCGGCGCCGCCCAGATCAAGGGCATGAAGAAAGTGGCCGGCGAGCTGAAGCTGATGTACGCGCAGTATCGCGAGCTGCAGGCGTTTGCTCAGTTCGGCAGCGACCTGGACGCGGACACGAAGGCGAGACTGGCGCTGGGCGAGCGGATTGTGGAAGTGCTGAAACAGAAGAAGAGCAAGCCCACGCGCGTCGGGTGCCAGGTGGCGATTGTGTATGCCGTGACGAAGGGATATCTGAACCCGGTCGCGCCGAAGGACGTGAGCGGGTGGATGGAACATTTCTACGCGTATCTGCAGGACCGCTACGGCGATCTGCTTTCGCGGATTGAAAGCGGCGAGTGGGGCGATCAGGAGGTCAAGGACCTTGAGGGTGCCCTGAAGGGCTTCCGGAGGTAAGAGATGGGCGCGGATACTAAATCACTGAGAAACCGCATCCGGTCCGTGAACTCCACGCTGCACCTGACCCGCGCGATGGGGCTGGTGGCGTCTTCCAAGATCCGGAAGGCCACGCAGCACCTGGACAAAGCCCGGGAGTATACCGGGGCGATGGACGCCGTGATGGACGAATTGCGCGCGGCGCCGGAATGCGCGAAATCGCCGTATATGCGGCCGATCGGCGGCGGGACGAGGCTGATTGTGATTGCCGGGGACCGCGGGCTGGCGGGCGGATACAACGCGAATGTGTTCCGGCTGGCGGCGGAGCAGGAGAACATGCAGATTCTGCCCATCGGGAAGCGCGCGTGCGACCGGTTCGGGGAGGGATATGCCTCCTGCGAGCATTTCACGGGCGAGGACGCGCAGAAGGTGGCGGAAGAGCAGTGCGAGGCGTTCCGGGCCGGGGAGATTTTCCGGCTGGGGATTCTGTATACACGGTATGTGTCGATGATGACGCAGGAGCCGGTGATCAAGTGGGTGCTGCCGCTGGAAAAAGAGGCGGGCACCGGGATGAAGCCGACGATTTTCGAGCCGGACGAGCAGACCGTGATTGACGCGGCGGTGCCCGGGTATGTGGCCGGGATTCTGGCCGCGTGCGTGCGGGAGAGCTTCGCCAGCGAGGTCGCGGCGCGGAGAATGGCGATGGATTCCGCCGGGAAGAACGCGCAGGAGATGATTGACCGGCTGCAGCTGGAGTATAACCGGGCGCGGCAGAACGCGATTACGCAGGAGTTAACTGAAATAGTAGCAGGCTCCGGCCAGGGTCAATGACCGCAGAGGAGAGAAAGACATGGAAAACGAACACAAGGGTGTTGTGACTCAGGTGATGGGTCCGGTGGTGGACGTCCGGTTTGAGGAGAACCACCTGCCGGCGATTTACAACGCGCTGACCCTGCCTTTGGGCGAGGGGACGCTGACGGTCGAAGTCGCCCAGCACATCGGCGACGGCGAAGCGCGGTGCATCGCGATGGGATCGACCGACGGGTTATGCCGCGGGACCGAGGTCACGGACACGGGCAAGGGCATTTCCGTGCCGGTGGGCCGGGAAACACTGGGTCGGATTTTTAACGTTCTGGGCGAGCCGGTGGATAACGGCGCGCCGGTGGAGACGAAGGAGCGGTGGGACATTCACCGTCCGGCGCCGGCGTATGACGAGCTGAGCACGAGCACGGAGATTCTGGAGACCGGCATCAAGGTTATCGACCTCATCTGCCCCTACGCCAAGGGCGGCAAGATCGGCATGTTCGGCGGCGCCGGCGTGGGCAAGACCGTCATGATCATGGAGCTGATCAACAATATCGCGAAACAGCACGGCGGTCTGTCCGTGTTTACGGGCGTGGGCGAGCGCACGCGCGAGGGGAATGACCTGTACACCGAGATGAAGGAAAGCGGCGTGCTGAGCAATACCGCCCTGGTCTACGGACAGATGAATGAGCCGCCGGGAGCGAGAATGCGCGTCGGTCTGAGCGGACTGACCATGGCGGAATACTTCCGCGACGCGGAAGGGCAGGATGTGCTGCTGTTTATCGACAATATTTTCCGCTTTACGCAGGCGGGCAGCGAAGTGAGCGCGCTGCTGGGACGCATGCCGAGCGCCGTCGGATATCAGCCGACGCTGGCGACGGAGATGGGTACCCTGCAGGAGCGGATTACGAGCACGCGGAAGGGCTCCATCACGTCCATCCAGGCGGTGTACGTGCCGGCGGATGACCTGACGGACCCGGCGCCGGCGACGACCTTCGCGCATCTGGACGCGACGACCGTGCTGAGCCGGAGTATCGCCAGCCAGGGCATTTATCCCGCGGTGGATCCGCTGGAATCCACGAGCCGGATTCTGAGCCCGGAGATTCTGGGCGAGGATCATTACAGTATCGCGCGGGAAGTGCAGCGGATTCTGGAGCGGTACAACGAATTGATGGACATCATCGCCATCATGGGTATGGACGAACTGGCGGACGAGGACAAGCTGCTGGTCGCCCGGGCCCGGAAGATTCAGAGATTCCTGAGCCAGCCGCTGTTTGTGAGCGAGAAGTTCACCGGCATTCCGGGCACGTATGTGCCGCTGAATGAGACGCTGCGCGGGTTCAAGGAGATCATCGAAGGCAAGCATGATGACCTGCCGGAGAGCGCCTTCCTGTACGTCGGGACGATCGACGAGGCGGTCGAAAAGGCCCGGAAAGGCGGAGCGGAATGAACGGATTTGAGCTGACGATTTCCTCTCCGGACGGGGATCTGTTCCGCGGGGAAGCGAGGAAGCTGATTGTCCGGGGGACGGAGGGCGATCTGGCCGTGATGGCCGGACACGCGCCGTTTGTGACCGCGATCAAAAAGGGCCGGTGCGTCGTCGAGACCGCCGAGGGCGAGCGGAAGACCGGGCTGATTGAAAGCGGGTTGCTGACCGTCGGCAAGGAGAAGACGACGGTGCTGACAAGTGCTGTGAAGTGGGAGTAAGCATATGGACCATTTAGAGAAGTTTCTGACATTTGTCGAGCAGAGCCCGACCGCGTTTCAGGCGGTGGCGAATTTCCGGGAGGAACTGAGCCGGAAGGGATACCGGGAGCTGAAGGAAAAGGATCCGTGGATGGTGGATGAGGGCGGCAGATATTATGTCGTCCGGAACGATTCCGCGATCATTGCCTTTCAGGTGCCGGGAAGCGGATTTTCGCCCTTCCGGATTGCCGCGGCTCACAGCGACTCGCCGGCGTTCAAGCTGAAGCCTCATTTTGAGGAAGAGGTCGAGGGCGCGTATGTGCGGCTGAATGTCGAGAAATACGGCGGAATGATCATGAGCACATGGCTGGATCGTCCGCTGAGCATCGCGGGGCGGCTGGTCGTCCGCGAAGGGGACGGGATCGCCGTGAAGCTGGTGAACCTGGACCGGGACGCGGTGCTGATTCCGAACATGCCGATCCATTTCAACCGGCAGATCAATGACGGGTACAGCTGGAATCCGCAGGTGGATCTCCTGCCCCTGTACGGGGGGAACGGGAGCGCGGGCAAGCTGATGGAAGAGCTGGCCGCGGCCGCGGGCGTCGAGAAGGACAGGATTATTTCCCATGATTTGTTCCTGTACAGCCGTCAGCCGGCGAGTGTGTGGGGCGCGGATGACGCGTTCTTCTCCTGCCAGCGGATTGACGATCTGGAGTGCGCGTGGGGCGCGATGACCGCCCTGATGGAGAGCGAGGCGCGGGACACGGTCAACGTGTGCGCGATTTTTGACAACGAGGAGGTCGGGTCGCTGAGCCGGCAGGGCGCGGACTCGAACTTTCTGTACGACACGCTGACGCGGCTCGGGTTCGCGCTGGGCGCGAGCGACGGGGAAATCCGCGCGGCGATGGCGGACGGATTCATGGTGTCCGCGGATAACGCGCACGCCGTGCATCCGAACCACCCGGAGAAGTACGACAAGCAGAACCGGGTGTACATGAACCGCGGGATTGTGATCAAGCACAATTCGAATCAGAAGTACACGACGGACGCGGTGTCCGACGCGGTGTTCACGCTGGTGTGCGAGCGGGCCGGGGTGCCGGTGCAGCATTTTTCCAACCGGAGCGACATTCCGGGCGGGAGCACGCTGGGAAATCTGAGCGGGGCGCATGTGTCCATGAGCTCGGTGGATATCGGGCTGGCGCAGCTGGCGATGCACAGCATCTGCGAGACGGCGGGGACGAAGGATCTGGAAGATCTGGTCAAGGCTTTGAAATATTATTGGGAAGAAGAGAAATGAAAACCAAATGGTTCAGACTCCTGGCGATGGTGCTGTGCCTGGGAATGATGATTCCGGCGCTGGCGGAGGAGGACGAGGTCGACATTGAGGAGATCGTGGAAAGCGTGATGCTCGATGACGACAACGAAGAGATTCCGCTGGAGGAAACGGAGGAAAGTGACACGGTGGTCAATGAAGCCCGGGAGGACTTCATTGAGCGGATCATCGCGCTGGGAAAGAAACTGTACGACGAGGCGGGCGGCAAGCGGAAGCGCGCGCATTATGCCTCGGACATTTATGTGTGCAAGAACTTCACGGTGTATCTGTTCCGGCAGAACCGGGATGATTTCCGGATGGCGGAATACCCGGATGTGGAGCTCGTGATTCCGAACAACCTGCCGGCGAAACAGTGCAAGCCGTACGCCTACGGATTCCTGTGGGAGGACATTCCGGCGGAGAAGGGGAATCCCTTCGAGGTGGCGGCCCAGTTCATCTATGACTCCGATCTGACGCAGGAGGAGAACATGGAGCTGGCGATGGAATTCATGCGGCAGGCGCAGCGGGGCGACTATTTCCAGATGTCCGCGAAATATGAATACGGCACGGGCGCGCACAGCGCGATCATGCTGGGGTACGACGCGGAGACGGACGAGATTCACTGGATGGACAGCAATATGCGCGGGGGCAAGATTGACGGGATCCGCTACGGCTTGGTGCAGTACGACGAGGTGAAGAGCGTCGAGTGGTGGGCGTCGACTTTCTGCCATAAGAAGCGCGGGGCGACGCTGTATCGCCTGCGGGATGATATCATCTACAAGGAGGGCGCGGGGCAGTGAAACGGATTTGGGCGATCGTGATGCTTTTGACGATGCTGACGGGATGCGTCTGCGCGGAAAGCGCGGAGACGGCGGAGCCGGAAGAAATCAGCATGACGGACGCGGCGGAAGAAGCCGCGCCGGAAGTGACCGAGGAGCCCGAGGAAGAAAATGTGCTGCCGCCGGAGGACGAGAGCAAGATTTTTACTTTTTCCCTGATCGGGGACTGCACGGTGGGTGAGCAGGTGCAGCATCAGGGATACCAGAGCGGGTACACCTACAAGATTTCCCAGGCGGGGCTGGATTATCCCTTCAGCCTGGTGGCGGATATGTTCGCGAAGGACGATCTGACCGTGGCGAACTGCGAAGGGTGCCTGACGAATTACAAGGTGACGAAGAAGCAGGTGATGGCGCTGATTGCCCCGCCGGAATTCGCCGAGGTGTTCAAGCTCGGGAATGTGGATGTGTGCAACCTGGCGAACAACCACGCCAAGGACTTCGGAAACCGCGGCCAGCAGGAGACGGCCGAAAACCTGGAGGCGCTCGGGATCGGTGTGTTCTACGACGATGTGACGTGGACCACGGAGGTCAAGGGCGTGAAGATCGGGTTTGTGGGATTCACCTACCCGATGTACGAAAGCAAACTGAAGAAATATACGGAGGCCCTGCAGAAACTGCGGGACGAGGGCTGCGGGTTTGTCGTGGCCAGCGCGCACTGGGGTCGGGAAACATATTACGACCTGGACGCGAACCAGAAATACGCCGTGAAGCTGATTGACGCCGGGTTCGACATGGTGTACGGGCACGGGTCGCATACCTGCCAGATGATCCGGTGGTACAAGGGAAAGGTCATTTTTTACAGCCTGAGCAATTTCACCTTCGGCGCGAACTCCAAGCCGAAGGATGATGATACCGTGGTGGTCCAGATCCGGTACGACATTCAGGACGACGGGACCATGACCGCGCGGGACATGACCGCGATTCCGTTCAAGATGGCGTACGAAGGGGACTTCCGCCCGTATCCGATTGAGGATCAGGAAGGGAAGGAGCGGGTGTGGACGAAGCTGTATCAGAACGGGTATCCGAAGGCGAAGAAATCGCCGGCGCCGAGTCTGCCGGAGTCTTTCCTGACGACCGGGTATGTGGATTTCAGAGAGCTTGAGATTACGGAAGAGTGATATGAAAAAGAAGGAAGAGAAAGCCAGGAAACCGTTTGATCCGGTGCGGCTGAAGGACCGGCCGGGATTCGGGACTGTCGGAATGCGGTGGGTGTATCGGATTTTGTACCCGTTTTTCCACTGCCGGGTGAGGATTTCGAAAGAAATGCGGGAGCGCGAGGAACCGGTGGTGTTCATCGCGAACCATTACAACGTGTTCGGGCCGGCGAGCTTTGTGATGAGCATGAAGGCGAGGTTCCGGGCGTGGATCAATGAAGAGCTGGTGTCGGCGGAGACCGCGGAGACCAATCTTCAGCCCGGATTGAAGCAGATGTTCCCCTTCCTCGGGGACAGGATGGTCGCGTGGCTGAGCAAGAATCTGGCGAAGCTGGCGGCGACGGTGCTGACGCGGTTCGGCGTGATTCCCGTGGACCGGAACCAGCCGAGCAAACTGATTACGACCATGCGGCAGAGCGTGCAGGCACTGGAGGAAGGCGAGAATCTGGTGATTTTCCCGGAGGTGGGGCTGCCCGAATACTCGCTGACGTCCGTGACGCCGTTTTTCGCGGGATTCGCGACGCTGGGGCGGCTGTACTGGCGGAAGACCGGAAAGACGCTGCAGTTCTGCCCGTGCTATATTGATGAACAGCATCATTTGATCCGGCTGGGAGAATTGGTGACATACAACCCGGAGGCGGCGGACATTACGGAGGAAACGAATCGCGTGTCCGACGAGCTGAACGCGAAAATCCGGGAAATGGCGGATGAAAACCGCGGGGTGGAAAAGGAAAAGACGACACCGGTGCGGCAGACGGTGCTGGTGCTGTGCAATCTGCTGCGGACGGTGCTGCTGATTCCGCTGGTGACGATGCTCGGCATCGGGAATCTGAAGATGATTCTGCTGTTTTACGCGATCAGCGAGGCACTGCGGATTGTATTCGACGTGGCGCAGAGCGCGTACGCGTCCTCAAACCGGATGGCGTTTCTGTATTCCCACGGGATCGGGATTTTGACGGATATCGCGGTGGTGGCGTATCTGTGCGCGACGGGGAACCGGCTGCATCCGATTTTGTGGGTGCTGGTCGGGAGCGGCGTGGTGATCCTTTTCAGCAATATCTGGGCGGGATTCCATTTCAGAAGATGCGCGGGAGTGAATTATTTTGATACGCTGAGCGCGAATCTTTTGTGCCTCATCAATATGAAGCATTTGCTGGATATTCCGCTGCTGCCGATGGCGATGCTGGTGCTGATGATCGCGGAGCTGGCGTTCATGGTGTGCTCGGCGGGGTTCGCGGTGGCGTTCAACGCGAGAATCGGACTGGAGGACAGGGAGTAGTCGGAGAAACAGCCGGGAAAAGGGAGTGAGAGAAGTTGGCAAAGCTGATTATGGCGTACTGGGATTGCCCGGTGTGCGGAAGCAAGGGCATTGCGGGCAATGTGATGAATTGTCCGACCTGCGGGCGCGCGAGGGGCGATGTCCAGTTCTACATGAAGGAAGGTGAAGCCGCGCGGGAAGAGGATGAGCGGCAGGACCTTGAGTACCTGAGTGATGAGCAGGCGCAGGAGATGGGCGACCAGCCGGACTGGTACTGCAGCTTTTGCAACTCTCTGAACAAGAACGGCGCGGAGGTCTGTGCCAACTGCGGCGCGAGCCGGAAGGACTCCGAAAGCAATTATTTTGACCAGCTGCGGAAAAAGCAGGAGGCGGAGCGGGCCGAGCAGGCGGCTCAGCCGCACGCGACCGTGAAGACGAAAAAGAGTTACAAGGGCCTGATTATTTTCCTGCTGATTCTGGCGGCGATGTTCCTGCTTTTCAGGTATATGAGCGGGAGTGATACCGAAAAGGGGCTGGAAGTAACCGGGGTGGCGTGGGAACGCTCCATTCCGATTGAAGAGAATATTGAGTACGACGAAACCGGATGGTCCCTGCCGAGCGGCGCGACGCTGAAGAACTCCTATCAGGCGATTCAGTACTATGACACGGTGCTGGATCACTACGAGGAGGTGGAGGTGCAGCGGTCGCGGGAGGTGCTGGACCATTACGAGACTTACTACACCTACGAGGACAACGGGAACGGGACATACAGCGAGGTGGAGCACGAGCGGCCGGTGTATGAGACCGAGTATTATACCGAGACGGTGTCGCAGCCGGTGTATGTGTCCGTGCCGAGGTACGGGACGAAGTACGAGTATTCCGTGTGGCGGTGGACCACGACGCGGAAGGTGACCGCGAGCGGGACGGATCATGAGCCGGTGTGGCCGGAGCTTGACCTGAAGGAGAACGAGCGGGAAGGCTCGCCGCGGCAGGAGAATTACCTCTTTATGACGGTGAACGAGAAAGGCGCGACGTCGAAATGGGTGACCGCGGCGGAGACCTGGGATCAGATTCAGGTCGGAAACCGGCTGTCGATCACCACGCCGCGGGCAGGCGGCGCCGCGTACATCACGGATGATAACGGGAATGCCGTCGCGGCGGTGTACAGGACTTACTGATGAGTATGTAGTTCAGTTGTGGCAAGCGAAGCGCAGACAGAACTGATTACGGAATACCATGCTACAGCCGTCCGCGATCCACAAACGAAGTGAAGTGGGAGCGGCTAACGGCGATCGCATGAGTATGTAGTTCAGTTGTGGCAAGCGAAGCGCAGACAGAACTGATTACGGAGTGCCATGCGAGAGTTGTCCGCGATTGGTGAGCGAAGCGAGAACAGAGCGGGCAACAACGGACCGCTGAGGGTAAAAATATGGAAGATGTGAAGATCCCGGAGGGCGAGGAACTGCAGGAAGCGAACAAGAAGGCTTACCGGGTGTATCAGGACAATATCCGGGCGGTGGACCCGATGGTGTACGAGCTGACGAAGGGCGCGAGAAGCGGCGTGAGTGAGAAGGAGCTGCTGAAGATCGCGCTGGAGGCTCTGGAAAAATGCAAGGTGGAGTGAAATGCCGAAAGTACTGTTGTATAATATCCGGGACGAAGGAAAGCGGAAAAAGCTGAAGAGCATGCTGTTTGCCCTGAGGGTATCAAGCCGCGAGATCGCCCCGGAGGAGCAGGGAATGACCCTGAAAGACTTGCTCAAAGGCATGGAAGATGCGGAAAGAAAGGCGACCATCCCGTTCACCGATGAGATGATGGTCATGGAGGGCTTGAACCCGCGGACGTTCAACACACTGCTGGACGGTATGCGGGCGAAGGGCATCCGGATTCCGCTGAAGGCTGTGGTGACGGAACATAATATGATGTGGACCTCCGCGGAACTGAGGGATGAGCTGGTGAAGGAACATGAGGCGATGTTACAAGGGAAGCGCGCTCATGAAGAATAAGAAAGAAGGCAACAAAAATGGCGAAAAAGACGAGCAAACGGGAAAGACAGAAGAAGTTTGACGAGGTGTACGAGAAGACGCTGAAGTGGATCGGGATTGTGCTGGCCGCGGCGCTGGCGGTGTGGCTGATTTTCATCGCGGGACGCGCGGTGTATTACGGACTGCGGCTGGACGGGGCGCTGAAGTATTCCGACGGCGTGGTGGAGGCCGCGGAAAATGATCTGTACGACAATGTCGGGAGCGCGAGCAGCCCGCGGTTCTATAAGTACGGCGAGGTGGGCGAGCTGGAAGGCTGGACGCGCACGGCCGCCGGATGGCGCGGTGTGACGAACGGCGTGCCGGAGGGTTCCGATTTCCTGTATACGCCGTCGGACGATCCGGACAGCCGGACGAAGATTTATATCTGTGTCGCGAACGGGACGTATCTGGAGCTGGCGGAGAATATCGCGAACGGCGGCAGCATGGTCGCGGACGATCCGTCCGAGCTGGTGACCGGGGAGATTGACGGGCATAAGACCGCGTCGGTGACCTACACTTATGAGAACACGCTGTATGACGATGACGGCAACGCGCTGGAGGAGACCGAGACGATCTATGACGCGCTGACCTATATCGAGGCGGGGGACAAGTCGATCATGGTGAACGTGTATTCCACCGATGAGGACGCCGTGAACGCCGTGAAGGACGAAGCGCCGAAGCTGGTCACGGTGACCCGGTAATTTGAGCCGGACATGAATTGAACAGACCGTGCGCCCCGGGGGATTTTCGAAAGGAAGTCTCCCGGGGTTTCAATTAAGTGTAATACTGCGCCTGGGCGTTCCAGAGTTCGGCATATTTGCCGGAGGAGTCCCGCAGGAGGGCATCATGGGTGCCCTGCTGGACGAGGCGGCCTTCGTGGAAGACGGCGATTTCGTCGCAGAACTTGCAGGAGGAGAGACGGTGGCTGATGTAGACCGCGGTTTTGCCCTCCACCATTTGGCTGAACTTCTCATAAATTTCCGCCTCGGCGACCGGGTCCAGCGCCGCGGTGGGCTCGTCCAGGACAATGATCGGCGCGGAGCGGTAGAGCGCGCGGGCGAGCGCGATTTTCTGCGCTTCGCCGCCGGAGGGGTCCACGCCGTTTTGATTCAGCGTTTTATACAGCCAGGTGTTCAGGCCGGCCGGGGATTTTTTGAGGAAATTCTCCGCGCCGGCTTTTTCAAGGCAGTCTTTGACGCGGACCGGGTCATACTCCGAGGCGGCGGCTACGTTTTCCCCGAGGGGCAGGGCAAAGAGTTGGAAATCCTGAAAGACGATGGAGAAGAGCTTCATGTAATCATCGTAGCGGTATTTCCGGATGTCGATGCCGTTTAAGAGAATCGTGCCTTCCGTCGGGTCATAGAGGCGGCAGAGCAGTTTGATGAAGGTGGTTTTTCCGCTGCCGTTCATGCCGACGATGGCGAGCTTTTCACCGATTTTCAATTTCATGGACACATGGGAGAGCGCGTTCGACGAGGCACCGGGATAGCAGAAGGAAACATCCCGGAACTCGATTTCGTAGCGGTTGTCGGAGCGCTTTTCTGTGGTGAGGCTGCCCTGATACATGCCGTTGGGGATGTCCAGAAGCTCAAAGATATTCTCCAGCGTTTCGCCGTTGGAGCGGATGGCCTGCAGGGCGATGAGCAGGGCGGAGATGCCGGAAAAGACGCCGGTGACCGCGCCGATATACTGCGTGGCGGAGCTGATCGCGAACGCGCCGCCCCAGGCCTTGAGGCAGATGAAAAGGTAAATGAGGACGGAGACGAGGAGGCTGAATCCCTGTGAGAGTGCCTCCAGCGGGGCGGCTTTGCGGCGCACGAGGCCCGCGATGGGCGCCCGGTCCGAAAGCGGGTTGTGCTCCGTCATGACGCGGGTCATGATTTCACCCTGACGGTAAAAGCGCATATCCGGGGCGCGGGAGGGATCGTCCATCTCGTAATAGGCGAAGAAGAGACGGTTGCCGAGCTCGACCTCCCGGTGATAATCCGTCCAGATTTTTCCGACGGCGCCGCTGAATTTTCCGGAGAGCAAAGCGCCGAGGACCATGAGGATCACCAGCGCCAAAGAGAACAGCGGATGGCCGAGGACGGTCAGGCGCGTGTCCGGCACGGGGAGGAGAAAGAGCTCCGCCGACAGCACGGCGCCGCAAAGAATGGTGACGAGGGCGGAGGTGAGTTGATTCAGGTTTTCCGGGACCTGAAAGAGACCGCGGCCGCTCCAGTTCATGGTTTGCTGAATCTGGCTGTACAGGTTCGCGACATGTTGGCTGTCCGCGTCCGCGAAGTCCATGGACGAGATTTTGTCCGAGAGGATTTTTTGCGGGACGATCTGGCCGGCTTCCTTTTCCGCCTCGTACCAGCGGTTCAGGATGGCGGCGATCATGCCGAGGATGGCGGTGACCACGAGGGTCATTATCACCCGGCGGCGAACGGCTTCCGCGTTTCCGGCGAGCAGGGCGTCAATGACCCGGGCGGAAAACCAGAGCGTGACAAAGGGCAGGGCTTTCCGGAACAGATTGGAAAGAAGGGTGGCGGGAATCAAGCGGGGCGCATGGGAATGCCAGAGCTTCATGGCGCGGGTTTGATTCGTAAGCGCCGCTTTCCAGTTGAGACGGGTTTTACTCATGCCCTTCACCGCCTTCCTGATAATACTTGCTTTGGACATGGAAAAGCTCCGCGTATTTGCCGTCCAAATCCATGAGTGCGTCATGCGTGCCTTCTTCTGCGATCTGCCCGTTTTCCATATATAGAATGCGGTCGCAGAAGCGGGTCGAGGCGAGGCGGTGGGAAATGAAGACGGCGATTTTCCCGCCGGCGATTTCCTGATAGCGCGTGTAGATGTTGTTTTCCGCGATCGGATCCAGCGCCGCGGTGGGCTCATCGAGGAGGAGGATGGGGGAATCCCGGTAGAGCACGCGGGAGAGCATCAGGCGCTGGGTTTCACCGCCGGACATTTCCACGCCGTCCTCAAAGACTTCCCGGGTCAGGGGCGTATCCGCGCCGCGGGGCAAGCTTTCGATTTTTTGCCGGAGATTCGCGATTTCCAGACTTTTCCGGAGTTTGTCTTCATCCGTTTCATCAAGGGACTGGGTCACGTTTTCCCGGATGGAGGCCGGGAGGACGGAGAATTGCTGGAAGACCGGGGAAAAGAGTTCGTAATATTTCCGGCGGTTCAGGCGGCGGATATCCGTGCCGTTCAGGGTGACTGTGCCGGAGGTCGGGTCCAAGAGGCCGGAGAGGAGTTTGATCAGGGTGGTTTTGCCGGCACCGTTGAGGCCGACGATCGCGAGTTTTTCCTCCGGGCGGATGGTCAGATTGAGGGAGGTGATGGTGTCCTTTTCGGCACCCGGATATCGGAAGGAAACATTGTTCAGTTGAATGGTGTAAGGTCCTTCGGGCAGGTCTTCCCCTTCGTCTGTGGTATACGGCTCCGGCCAGGAGAGAAATTCCCGGATGACGGAGAGATCCATACTCTGGCGGTGCAGGGTGAAGACCTGATTCAGAATGCCTTCCACCCAGGCGGCAAAGCCGCCGACCGCGGAAAAATACAGCAGAAAGGATGAAACGGAAAGCTCTCCGCGCAGGACCATGCGCGTGAGGAGCCAGTACGCCGCGGCGTTGCGCAGGAAGGTGAGCAGGAGGCTGAAGAGATTGCCGATGAGCAGGCGCGCCTGATCCCTGTTCGCGAAGGAGCGGAAGAGACGGGCATTGGCTTCCCAAAGGTTGCCTACCCACTCGCGGACGCCGAAGAAGCGGATATCCTTGGCGTATTTGCGCCGGGTAAAGAGGTCTCCCGCGTAGCGGAGCGCGCTGACATACTGACTGCGCTCCGCCTGATGCTTTTGCCGCCAGGCGGACAGATGCCGGTTCAGGAAAAAGCCGGCGAGGGACAGCACGGCGATCAGCGCTTCCAGCCGCCAATCCAGCGAGGAAAGCAGAAAGAGATAAATACCGAAACCCAGCAGGTTGGTCAGGAGGTCCGTGAGGGTGGTCCAGATTGCTTCACTGGATTGCTGATTGCCGAGAGTGAAGCGGTGCGCCTGAGAATTCAGGCGGAGAAAATCCGTGTCGAGCAAATTGCAGTAGGCGGTTTCCGTGGACTTGCGCGTGACATCCATCAGGATGTCGCAGCGGACGGAAATCCGGCCGATGAGGGCGGAGGTTTTCAGATACTGCAGGCCCATGCCGAAAAAGAGCAGGAGCGCGCCGAAAATGGCGAGCACGGTTAGAAGTGAACGCAGGGAGCCGCCGGATTCAATGACGCGCAGGATTTCCGGCGCGAGGAACATCTGTATGACGCTGTTTGAGACAGAAAAAAGCGCGATGAGGACGCACAGGAGGATAACCGCCCTGTGCCCGTGCCACGCGTGGCGGAGCATGAAGCCGATATTGCTCATGAGGCTGAACTTCGATCGGGTCAATCTGACCACCTCCGGAGACAGGATAGCATCAAAAAAGCCCCCACGGGGCCTTTTTGGGACGAAACGCCCCGGAACGGGGATTAATTGTCGGATTGAGATTGCGGAAGAAGAATCTCCGCGGTGAACGCGCCGTCCTCGCTGCCTACGGACATGTATCCGCCCATGCGGTCCACCGCCGCGCGGACCCGGCGGAGGCCCAGCCCGTGGCCGGCGCCCTTGGTCGTTTGGAAGAGACCGTGGGAACGGGAAAGCTTTTTGCCGGCGGTGAAATTCGTGAAGGAAATGTAGAGCTGGGTGCCTTTCATATCCATGTAGACGCGGATAAGGCGGTCCGCCTCCGGAAGGGCGAGGCTGGCGTCGATCGCGTTGTCAAAGAGATTGCCGATGACGCAGCACAGGTCGAGCTCCGGAATGCTCAGGCGGACGGGGATCAGGGCTTCCGCGGAAACCGTGACGCCCCGGGCGCGGGCCAGGGAAATTTTGGAATTCAAAATGGCGTCCACCATGGAATTGCCGGTTTTGATGACCGTATCCACCCGGGAAAGGTCTTCGTCCAGCTCGTCCAGATAGCGGGAGACGGAGGCGAGGTCGCCGGCGGCGGCATAGGCCTTCAGCGTCTGAATATGATTGCGCCAGTCGTGCCGCCATGAGCGCGTCTGCTGGTACATGTTTTCCACTTCCGCCCAGTGGGTCTGCTGCAGTTCCTGCTGATAGGCGTCGAGCTGTTTGTCAATGTTTCTCATGATTTACTCCATGTTGATAATGGCCCGGTTCAGGGGCTCATATGCCCCGCGGGGCAGGGGGACGGATGTGCCGTCCGAAAGGAACACTTCCGCGCGGGTGGTCCGGGAGACCATGCGCAGGTTGATGATATCCGAGCGGGAGATTTTCAGGAAGCGGTCGTCGAGAAGCCCGGAGATCTCCGACAGGGTCATGCGGACCCGGTATTCTTCATCCGCGGAAACGGTGAGGTAATTGCCCTGCGCGCGGATGTGCCGGATGGCGCGGAGCGGGATCAGGGAGAGCCCGTCCGCGGTTTTCAGCTTCAGTGTACGCTCGTTTTTGTCCAGCCGGGAGGCCGCACGGTCCAGCACGGCGCGGATTTTGTCCTCGCCGGCCGGCTTCATCAGATAATGCAGGGCGGAGACTTCGTAGCCTTCCTCGATATAATCGGAGTAGCCGGTGACGAAAATGATCTGCATGGTTTCATTTGTCCGGCGGAGCTGTTTGGCCAGCGTGACGCCGTCCATGCCGCCCATCTCGATATCCAGAAAAAGGATGTCCGTCGGGGCGGATTCCTCCGCGCGAAAGAGGTAATTTTCCGCGCCGGGGTATTCCTGAAGGTCAATGTCGTGACCGGAGGACGCGGCCCAGGCGCGGACGATGCCGGAGAGATACTGCCGGAAGGCCGCGTCGTCGTCGCAGATGCCGATATGGTAATTCAAGTGTCTGACTCCTTTGTGTTCAGTGCCGCGTCCACCGCGGAAAGCACGACGCCGACGCGGTCGCGGATGATGAGGTCACAGCTGTCGTCCATCGGGGTGGCGTCGCGGTTGATCAGCACGAGATGCTTGCCGCGGAAATAGCGCAGGAGGCCGGCCGCGGGATAGACCGTGAGGCTTGTGCCCGCGACGATCATCAGGTCCGCCGAGGCGATCGCGCGGACGGAGTTTTCGAGAATCTGCTGGTCAAGGCCTTCCTCGTACAAGACGACATCCGGCTTGATCAGCCCGCCGCAGGCACAGCGGGGCACCACGGAATTGCTTTCCGCAATATACTCCGGCGGGTAGAATTTGCCGCAGGAGGTGCAGTAGTTCCGGTGAATGCTGCCGTGCAGCTCATAGACATTTTTGCTACCCGCCGCCTGATGCAGTCCGTCAATGTTCTGGGTGATGACTGCGGTGAGACGGCCTTCCTGCTCCCATTTGGCGAGCACCCGGTGCGCCGCGTTCGGGGAGACATTCAGGATCAGCATTTTATCCCGGTAGAAACGGTAGAATTCTTCCGGGCGGCGGGTGAAGAAGGTGTGGGACAGGATGGTTTCCGGCGGGTAGTCATATTGCTGATTGTACAGGCCGCCCGTGCCGCGGAAATCGGGAATGCCGCTTTCCGTGGAGACGCCGGCGCCGCCGAAAAAAACAATGCGGGAGGATTCCCGGACCATGGTGGTGAGTTCTTCGTAAGCCATATTCATCCCTCCTGTTGCCTTTATTTTATATTTTCAAAGGGGAAAGGTCAACCGTGGAGGATTGACTTTTGCGGGGGAAGAAATTACACTTTGCATATCGGAGGGCAATGAAGATGGAGAAGATTTGGAAGCTGCCGGAGGGCGGCATGGCTTACGGGATGATTCCCGGGGTGGAGAAGCTGGTATCCCGGATTTTCCTCGGGACGGCGTCCGCGCCGTTCGCGACGGGGGAGGACTGCGGGAAACTGCTCGACGACATCACTTTGATGGGCGTGAACGCGATTGATACGGCGCGGGTGTACGGGCAGAGCGAGGAAGCGATCGGGAAATGGCTGGAGAAGGGCGGAAACCGGGACCGCGTGGTCATTCTGAGCAAGGGCGGGCATCCGAACGCGCTGGGGATGAAGAGAATCAACGAGAAGGCGATTCGCGCGGATCTGGAAAAGTCGCTGGAGAAACTGCGGACAGATCATATTGATATTTATCTTCTGCACCGGGATGACCCGAAGGTGCCGGCCGGGGAGATTGTGGAGATTCTCAACGCCCTGAAAAAGGAAGGGAAGATTTGTGCCTTTGGCGGGTCGAACTGGACATGGGAGCGGCTGAAGGAAGCGAATGAATACGCTCGGGCGCATGATTTGACGGAAATGAGCGTGTCCAGTCCGCATTTCGGGCTGGCAAGGCAGGTCAATGACCCGTGGGGCGGCGGCGTGACGCTGAACGGGGATCAGGAAGCGCAAAAATGGTATGAAAATAATCAAATGCCGGTGATCGCGCATTCGAGTCTCGGGCGCGGACTGATGAGCGGGAAGCTGAAGAGCACGGAACAGGAGAAGGCCGCGCAGGTGCTGGACTCCTTCGCGATGAAGGGATTCGCGGCGGAGGAGAATTTCGAGCGGCTGGGCCGGTGCGAGGAAATCGCCGAGGCGAAGGGCGCGAGCGTCGCGCAGGTGGCGATGAGCTGGGTGTTCCATCAGAAAATGAATGTGTATGCCGTGGTCAGCACGAGCTCACCCGCGCGGATGAAGCAGAATATTGACGCGATCAGTTTGCCGCTGACGGAGGCGGAGTGCGGGTATTTGAATTTAGAGGTTTGAGGGTATGAAAGAAACAAAAATCGCGGTGATTTCGGATTCCCACGGGTGGATCCGGCCTGAGGTGATTCAAAATATTCAGGGGTGTGACGCGGTGATTCACGCCGGGGACATCATCAAAGAAAGCGATCTGGACGAGCTGGCCCTGTACGCGCCGATTTACGCCGTGCGCGGGAACTGCGACTGGGCGCAGTGGGCAAGCCGGCTGAACGGCATTCTCCGGTTTGAGATCGCCGGGAAGCATTTCGTGATGGTGCACGACCGGCGGGACTGCCCGCGGGATTTGGAGGGCGTGGATGTCGTGATTTGCGGGCACACGCATCAGTTCAGCGAGGAATGGATCGACGGGCGGCTGTACCTGAATCCCGGGAGCTGCGGGCATCCGCGCTTCGGCACGGAGGCAAGCATGGCAATCATGACCATCCGGGATGGGAAAATCAGCGTGAGAAGAATTGACTTCTGAATATGAAAAAAGATGCCCCTTGCAGGACATCTTTTTTATATGGCACCGGTTTACCAGGAGCCGTCAATGAATTCCCTGGTGACGGCGTTGAAGGTGACGGAAAAGGTGGCCCGTGCGCCGTCCACGATGCCGGACACTTCCGCGACCCACACAGGCCAGAAAACCAGACTTGTGCCGCTGCCGCGGATGACCCGCCAGGTCAGGGTT
>Ga0181612_114538_pt1 | contig 28982 bp, 20 predicted proteins | sample HoacroProtozoa21_FD_119630 | JGI IMG/M metagenome (GOLD analysis project Ga0181612, IMG submission 119630) | Hoatzin crop microbial communities from Cojedes, Venezuel. Combined Assembly of Gp0051906, Gp0051904, Gp0051908 | reverse complement strand
TGGTCTGCCTTCACAACAGCACAAATGAGGAGAAAGCTTTCAGAGATAAAGGCATAAAACCAGTGTGAGTGAAAAAAGCGATGTAGGCATTTAATTCTATTGTCAGGTCATTGAAATTTTGCATAGCTGCAAACCACTGCATTTGAAAGCTGTAAAAGAAAATGTGGGTACGGTTGCATGACTGAAAGCATTGCACCGCAATAATCGGCGGGGGGGGGGGGGCAAAAAAGCCACAACAGCGATACTTCTGGCCTGCAAATTGCTCCAGGTGCTAAGGGGAACCTGAAAGTCTGCAGATCCTGTCAAAAAAACGCTGTAATAGTAACAGCTTAGAAAGGATAGGACTTTGAAGCATGTCAGCACGAGGGAAGTCTAAAGGTTGTTGTTCCCTTGCTGTCTGGGTACTTCTTGGGTCTCAAAGCTGGTTACAAACAAAGAGTGAAAAGGTTTTAGTACCAAGAAGCGTTGCTTTGGAGGCATTGGTGGTATCTCCAGTATTATTATTAGGACTAAGTTTGCCCTAAGTTACGCTTACAAGCTGCTGAAGTCAAAAGAGAGTAAGCTGTGACAACCACAGAGAGCAACGTGGCAGGAGCTGCAGCCTGGGCAATGACAGCTAAGAATGCCAGTTTTCTCCTCTTCGTGATACCATGTTTGCTTCTGCATCTTTTCTACCCTTGCTTCCCCCAAGGGAAAAAAAAAAAAAAATGAAAGGACACTGTCAGTGGAGGGAAAAAAAATGCAAATGTCAAGACAGAAATTGGTTGTATCCATTTGTAGCATGCCATACAGAGGTTACGTTTATAGCTGTGCGTTATGAAGTTTAAGCCACAGAGAGAGAAGCAAACAGAATGATAGAGAGCACCGTTTCCTGCAGTATGTTACTCTGACAATAACACATCTACAAACAAATTAGCTAAAAATGTCTGAAGGACATTCAGCTTTTACAAACTGGGCCTCATCTCCTGCTGATGGATTCCTTTGGGATGGCTGTGGCATGCAAAATGATACACTGCCTTGGAGAATAAATTTATGAAGTTTAGCAATGTAGGTCACATTGCAGAAAAATCATAAATGTCTGAACATCACTCAATAGCCATTCAATCAACTGCTCAAAGCAAAATGGGAAACTGAGCAGCGTGTAGCTGTCTCTGGTGAAAACCAAGGAAAGTCATGGTATGATGCAAAACCCTTTAGGTCCTCCATCCATATGTATTTCTTTTTTCTTCTATTTTTCTTGCCAGTTCAGTTATATTTCTGCGTCCATATAAATAGTGACAACAAAACCAGCATGGTTTTTTGCTGTTACTACTGTGAACTATAAGAAGTGTGTTGAGTGGCTCATGAAAGATGTGCCAAAAATTTGGAGAATCAAGAGGTGTTAAATAATTGAAACATGGTGTAAGTAGCCTAGTCATAAGAAATTTATTTCATTGTGAAATTATTTTTGTATGGTCCCATTCAGAAGGATTTATAATTTAGGCTATTTGCTTCAGTCTTTTTGGATTTAGTTTGAAGGAATAAAGGAAGAAAGATGTTTTATAAGCACATTTCTAGATCTAGGAATTGCTGAGAGCCTGAGATCCAGAGATTTAGACCTTTACTAGAGGCATCAAGAGCCCTTCTGAAGGCATCTAGCACCTTTATAGATCTAGACCTGGGGGGCAGGGGAATATCCATATCTTCTGGAGCTTGTCTAGAGACTCACTAGATCTTTTTCATGGGGTGGTTTGGAAGCCTTTTAGAGCTTTTTCTCAGGGTCTGCCTAGTACTTGGGAGCCCTTCTGCAGCCCTTTCTAGCTCAGCAGGCTTTTCTAGCACCCTTGTGGGCCCTTTCTGAATATAGAACTTTCCAGGGGCCCCTTCTAGGGCCTCCTGCATGTCCCTGTCCCCCAACCTCTGCTTTGTTGTTGTTTTGCAAGAGGATTGTAGAACTTTCCTGTGGCCACCTGGGTTTGGAGACTTTCTGTGCCTTTGCAGATCTAGAGCTCAGCTACTGAAAATCAAAAATTTTATTTAGTTGCCTGATTAGGAACCTACTGGAAACCTAATTTCAGGCGCACTTTTTAAAGCTTTGTCTAGAACTGTTTTGGAAGGCAAGAAACCCAAGTATCTCTCCTTTTGCATCTGGTTGCATCCATCCCAAGCTTGAGATACATTATTTAGTTGAGTGGTATTTCTTGAATTTTACTTGAAAAAACATTAGTCCTAAATTTTATCCTTGTGAGCTTTTCTGGCACAGGCTGATAGTGCGTATCCAAATATACATCACAGCAGTAACCAATGCTCTTAGGTGCCATAAATTTAAAGCAGAGTACCTGCTTACAGTCTCCAACTGGAATCAAACACTCTCCGGTGCATTTTCGTGCAAGTATCTGATCAATGTAAATACTCACATAGAAGGGTTGCTGTATGGCATGCTGTTGTCTTGTTTGTTCTGCAAAATGCAAGATGCTTAGGGGTTTTTTTAGCTATTTGAAGTCTAGCAGCAGTATGTGTTTGCTTTCATTGCAGCATGATAGCTAGTTAGATTACATTCATTTTGCTCAGTTGAAATATCTGTTGTATAAATACTTGGGTATTTTATTATTTTGTTATTTTATTATTCTTAAATACTTAGCTGCAGAAAATCATGTCATGATAACAATCTTGGTGCTAATTTCTGTAAAAGTAAGGACTCAAATTACTTCAGATGCTTTTTCTGCTTAGAATTTTTTATATCCATATGAAGAAAATATAATTTTAAGATAAAAATCAATATTTCCTGTAGTTATTTTGCTTTAACTCTCTGCTACAGTTTAGTAAAGAATTAGTTCGCTCTTGCAATGGATTAAAAAAAGCTATTACTGTTGAATTGTGTATTGTTGTAAGATTTTGCCGTAGGAGATGCCCTGCCATAAACACAAATTGGAGAATATCTGTTTTTCTCATCCTTCTTTCTTTCAATGGCAGAAGTTGTTTTTATAAGTTTAATGATGTAACTCTTAAGGGAAAGCTTAAATCACAGAAGAGAATTTGCATTTTCTGGTGAAAGCTCTGGAGTTAGCATTTGTTCTGATCCTTGCAGGAATGTTTTGCAGCCCTGATCCAGCTGAGGAGGCAGCTGTGGCTCCCGCACGCCCGACTGGCAGTCTCCGGGCAGTGGGTGCTCATCCTGGCTTCCCCCGGTCTTGCTCTCTGCCCAGCCCCAGGGTCGAGGGAGCACTGGCCTGAGGAGCGTGCTGTTGTCAGAGACAGTTCCCTGGGCACAAATCTGTAGGAAGTTTTAATTTCAAGAATTTAATTTAAATTTTAATTTTGAGTTTGACTCAGGACTCAGGGCAGAGTCAGAGTATTTGGGGGATACATTCACAGTAGCTGGTATTGCTCAAAGGCAAGGTTTTTGCTTTCTTTGCTTTTGTCAGTTTTGGAAATTTCATTTCTGTGTAGCTTCTCCTCTCAGTTTTCAGGCCAGATGCTTTTATGAACCTCAGTAGTTACTGGAAGCGAAAGACACCATAACATACTATCTCCAGCCTCCACTGTTCTCAAACAGCTTTTAATTACTGTCTCAATTAAAGCTTTTCAGGGTCTTCCTCCCACCTTTTCTGCATTGGCAGCACCCTGGCTTTCTGTATCCAGAACTTCCGAGCCCAAAATGGAAAGATGAAGCCAAAATTATGGAGACATTTATTAAGATTTATGCAACCTTACTTTTGTGCCGCCTCATCTGACAAGCGCGGGGCCTGGAAGCACGAGTTAGAAAGTGAAGCAAAACGGAAACAGCCCTGTTGTTAGCCAGATTTCCACCTGGTCCCGCTCCCTCCTTTTGGCCATGCAAATTAACTGCAACGGTGTGTTTGAAGGACATCTATTCCCACTCCAGCACTGGAGACGTGTTTGGGTTAGGTTCAAATTCATGGTCTATTTTGAGATATTTTAATTGAAGAGTTTAAGATTCCTCCTCTCAGAGGAGGTACCAGCCTGCTTGAAATACTTTGTGAATTCCTTCTGAGTATTTAACAAAGTGTTTCTTTCGTAGCCTGTGTAAACCAGAGGTACCATGTTTAAACAGACGTAAGTGGCTTAGGAATCTAAGTCCCATTGATTTTCATAGTCAATGGGCTTATGTGATTCGGTATAATATTCCCTCTATTATTAAGTAAAGACTATGTGAAACCTGTCCCCATAGAAATCAACTTTTTCTATCGATTTAGTAGACCCAAGATTCCTCATATGGTCTTTGAAGTTGTGAAGCAGAAAAAAATCATAAAAAAAGAAATTATGAAACAAGAAGAGAGCTGGAAAGCAAGAGCATAGCAAATCTTGTGGCAAGTGAAGACAAGCAATGAAAACCATTGGAGTGGTGCCTTGCCTTCACGTTCCTGCACTGGGTCCCTCATCCGCTGGGAACAATTGACAGCAAAGGCAGGTTGGCAGGGAGACTGCCCGAGCCGTGATGCCGGAGAACGGGTGGCCTCAGACCTCTGAGCTGCATCTGTAAATGTGCCACAGCTGCTTTCCCAGCCCAGGACAGAAAACAGCGGTCGTTAGGCTGCAGAATTCATTTATTTGGGTTTTTCACCGGGGAACAATGAAGGCAGAGAGCGCAACATTTGTAGAGCTTAGAGCAGGGACTGCTACAGCTGAACTGCATAATTCTGAATTTTATAATATGCAGCATCAGGAGCATGAGAAACAAAGGCTCCTCCGGCATGGGAGGAGGCTGTAATCCCGCCGCGGGGCAGGGTTCCCCGGTGTCAGACAGCAGGAGCTGAATTGTGTCGCTGTGTGCCATTAAGAAAGAAGCTAAGCTGCTGAGAGGAGCTGACAGTGTCAGTGTCAACAAAAGAAGGAGCCCAGAAGTGAGAGCAAACTGACAGAAAATGATGAAAAAATATCCGTGGTTGTCAACTATGAGAAAATAGAGAGCAGTACATGTAGTGAGACATCCTGTAAAAAGTTCAGGGAAGCAGAACCAGTCTCCTTCAGCCTTGTAAATTACACGCTCGCTCCTGATGGACCGCCTGTGCGAGCCCTTCCTCGGAGCCATTTCTCTCTCAGAAGGAAGGAGAAAGAAGGATTTGGGTGGGGAGAGAGGAAAATGCTATTTGGAAGGACTTTGTGGTGAGTAAAAGGGCTTGGCTTGGAAACAACAGCTGAAGTGAGTATGAATAAAAGGAGGTGAAAAAAGGAAGTTAGCAGCAAAAGAGAAATATGGAGGATGTTAGGATCAGGTCTGCGAATGCGTATCACAGAGCTGAATAAAGGCAAAGGTAGCATAAACAGAAGCACTTGAAGCTGAGCAGCAGAGATAGGAGGTAATCCATCAGTCAGGACTATCAGGAAAATTTTGGCATGAATTTCATGCTACTACATGAAATTGAATCAAAACATACAAACAGTGCGTGGCAAGAAATGAAAGCAACGATGAAGCCTTTTTAGGGATTTATGCAGCTTCTTTTAATCCATGATAAATTAAACTTATCCCAGTGAAATTTAGCCCCGCAACCAAACAGTTAAGCTCTTGAAACGTGCATCTGCAGACAAGGATAAATTCTTCGCTCTTTTCTTACTTTGATATGAATGGTAGAGTTCGTTTGATCTGATTTGTTTAAAATAGTACCAAAAATGCCACAGCCATAAAATGTCATGCAAAATGTGCAGAAAGTTTTAGCCAGATGGTCAAAACCAAAAGTGAAATCGTATTCATCACCAACTAACACTTCAATGTGTGTACGTGTGCGGGTGTGTATGTTTAAGAAGATATGAGTGCAGGCTCTCCTATCAGCGCTACTTTGCAAAAAACTCACGTTATTCATTTAGTTTTAAAGCTTTGCTGTGGGAAAAATACTTAAGTATTTCAAAACCAGATAGGTAGGTAGGTGGATGGCTATACAAGCACATGCGTATTTTGCAAGGAAGAAAGAAACGGGAAAAATACTCTTCAGGTCTGAGAGCTATTTAACTACCTAAATGTAGATCTTCCAGTAAAAATTCATGTAAGCGGAAGCCACCTTAGTGCACTTTGTGTTTTCCAGAACAGTTGCCGTGAAAAAGTGTATTAGAAAGCCAGACCAGTAGGTGTTAATTTTGCACTTCTCAAACCAGAGACTGATTATTAGATGTAGCTGGAGCCTTTATCTTGACAGTTAAATGCTGAAGTCTGAGAAAAGTTGACATGTTAATACTTATATGCAAAATGTCTCATTGCTCAAGGGTTCACTTGTTTCGGCAGTGATTTTCGTTGCATATACTCAGCCTCCAGTGAACCAAACTGGAATTGTCACCTGAAGATTTCAGTCTGGGAAGAATGTGAGGTGCTGACTGCTACTGAACAAACCTTGTCTGTTTGTTTATAACGGGATAATCGGCAATGCCATTTCTGTACACCGCTCAAAAAAAGAACCCGTCAGATACAAGGAAAAACACTTGCAAGTGGCCCGATTTTGAGTTACAAGAAAAATGCCCATTAATGGGAGAGGACTTTTTACAGGGGCTTACGAAGTACTGCTTCAAATTAGAAAGTGTATTAACTGATTTAGTATTCTAATCCTAACTGAGCTTTTGTCTGGAAAAACTTTTTAATAGGCATAGTCATATCTGATGAGAATTGAAGTGCTTCTCTGTAATATGTTTATTGGCTCTGAATGAAGCACGACTGATGGTTGGTCACAGAAACCTGCCAGAGGGCAGCTCGCTTCAAAAGCAAAGAAACAGCCGGTGACTTTTCAAGGTAACAGTGAACCTGCGGGTGCAGTTACACTTCAGCTTAAGCTGATTTAGGTGATTAGTTTTTAGACTGCAAACTGTCCTGAACCTGCCCTTTGTAGGAGCACGTAAACACTGGCCTTGCTGCTGGGGGCTGCACTGGGGGAAGGGATGGGGTAGGACTGCAGCAGCCCCAGCTTACACCAGTTTAAGAGGCCTTGGGGTCTCACCCTGGCAAGAACAGCGCAGATTTTTTCTACATCTGTGAAATTCTTCTCCAGAATAGGAATGTTCTGGGGTTTGTATTTGTGTGTATGTTTGTGTTGCAGTGAGCAACAGCTGGTTTTTATGCTTCAGTCTCCAGACAGGTACATGTTAGCTGTAATATTTCACCTGGGATTAAGCCATTAATACATCCATGACTGCTTTAAACCCAGGAAGAAGAAACTGTAGCCATGCCTTCTGTGAGCTTTGTAAAGCAGAGAGCTAGGCAATGGTTCTGGTGTAGTAACCTAAATTGTTTAGATGTTCCCAGCTAAAATTTTATGTATTTTTACCATAGTGCAGCTAGATTTACAGATGTGATCAGTATGAAAGTAAATGTGCTTGCAGTTAACAGCTGTTAAGACTGAACTTTGGACATATTGCTGCCAGTGAAATGGGCAGTTGCATAAAAGTTCATTCTATCTCAATAAATTAATTCAGCCTCAAATCAACCAGAGAAAAAGTTGTTGGGGCCCAAACCAGTCCCTGTTTATCTGTGAGACAGCAGGCATACCTGCATAGTGGGAGGAATTCAGATTATTCACTGGGCAAAGGCAGTGTGGCTGATCCACAAAGGAAAGCCAGCTATCAAGATATGACAGGTGCTATGCAGAGGCATTATGGCAAAAAATGATAGTTTCAGCCCAAAGTTTTTATCACTAATAATCTAGTTACGGTTAATCAAAGATATTTTTTTGCAGCAGAGCTATCTGTCAAGGAGGCCATTAAAACTGAGGTGTCTGTTTCCAATTAAAAATAATCCATTTACTTTGATAGAGCAAGCAAACGTTCCGCATTGAAGGTACATTGCAAATATGTTTTTTTCCAAGTTTCCCGAAGATAGCCTGGTAGAGATTTCTACGCTGAGGCGTTTTTTTTGGTGTTGCAGTGAAATCTCAGTTGAAGCACGAGCTAACAGCCGTGTGTAAACCAGCCCTAGCACAGCGGGTGGAATCCAGGCAGTCTCACGCCCACACAGAAATCAGCACTCTTATGGGAGGAATCTGTTTCCACCTGTTTCCCCACATTTATCACCATTTGGAAGGACTCTACCACCTGGTTCAGAAGAGATCTTGAACCCAACAGCATTACTCTTAGTGCCAGTTATTATGCTGTCTAGTAAAATGGACTGGTAACAAGGAGGAATTCCATTACTCCGAGAGCCTTCATAATTGTGTGGTGCACCACGTAACCACGCTGGACGAGACACAGTAGCCGCAATGCCCTCGCTTTATTAAAACATCAATTATCAAACCAGCAATGTACTTCTGGAAATGAGATTATTCAGGAAATAAATACTGATGCTTGAGAAAGGGAGAGACTTGGCCTCCAGCCTGGTTCCTGAGCTGACCCCAGACGAGCAGGTGGCTTGCGATGGCCACACACTCCACCATATGTTACTCCTCAGTGCTGAGCATTGTATTAGCATCTGCAGTCTCTAAATTCATAGATCTTTCAATTAGTACAGTGGAAAAATGAGCAAAAGCAGCAACAAAACCAGTAAATGAAATAATACAAGATTCTGTGACATATAAAGCATATAAAAGCATTGCATTTTAGCCTGGTATTTATTCTCTTCTGATGATTGAAATATTTAGTCCAGAAAAATTCCATTCAGATAAAAGCAGCGATCTCCGCACAAAGGCTAGCAAGCAAAGCATCCTGAGACAGACAGAAATAGGCTGTCTTGCAGTCTCACTGTCTCAGTTGTTCTCTGACCTTTCCTTAGACAAGCTGCAGTCCAAATCCTCCACTGGCCATTAGCTGGGGAGAAGGGCCAGTCTACGCCGTTGTTTCCCAATCCAGCGATCCTGCACTGCCTACTGAGCTTTCTCAACAGCAGGAATTTGGAGCTCTGGCCAGTACATGCTACAATCAGCAGCCTACATACTGATTGTCTTTCAGGTTGACAGGCTGCCCCACCTTTAATCAGGAGCATGTTTAATTCCTCCAGATCCTGATGCAACAGGTATCAGACAAGTGAGGTCATTGTTCCAGCATTTTCTCTAGCGTGGTTTGGAATCTTTGCTTGGTTGGCACTCTCACCTGCATGGGAAAAGGCAAAAACCTAACCCTAAATGTGAAGAAATTACTTAATCCATGACTGAAATACTGAATTCACAAAGAAAAATCATTATCAGTAATTATGGCTTGGCTATTGTAACATGTGAAGTGTGAAATACTGAGGTATTAGTATGTTACAAAGAATTAACGAGCTTATATTTATTATGGCATAGAAGTTTTATTAACATTTCTTGCTTCGTAAATAAATTGTGGAAATGTGTCATACTCTTCTAGTATGTCATTTTCCTTTTGTACTAACAGTCAATTAAAGTGTTAGGACATTGACAACCACTAACTGTTTTCCACTCTGCCAGTGTTGACTGCAACCTTGAAACAATAACATTCAGACCTGGAAAGTTTTCTGGCTGATGTTGCATGACATGAAGTGTGTGGTTTTATCTGCATGGCTGCACAGGTATAACAAAGTTCCCACCTTAATGGACTTGTGCAAATACCTCTCAGAGGGTGCTAAATTACTTTTCAAATGACGTTTTCTTCCACACTGGACGAGGACCTCAGAAAAGAGTATGCTTGTTGAAACTTCTTCTGCCAAACCCAATTAAAGGTACATACTAGGGAAGCAGTGCTGGGTAAATCCACCGAGTGCCTCGATGACATGGTGAGCAGAGGTGGTTGAATGAAACTGCCTTACTGTCTTAATCATTGTTTTTTCCTTTTTCCTCCTGCTTTCGCCTTAATTTTTTTCCAGGTGCGGTTGGAGTGGCCAACAGACCTCACAGTGACCCCTCTAGACAATTCACTGTATGTCCTGGACAACAACATTGTCCTGCAGATCTCTGAGAACAGGCGTGTGCGAATTATTGCAGGACGCCCCATTCACTGCCAGGTGCCGGGCATTGACCACTTCATCGTCAGCAAGGTGGCCATCCATTCGACCCTGGAGTCAGCCAGGGCGATTGCCGTATCTCACAGCGGGATACTCTACATTGCAGAGACAGACGAAAGAAAGATCAACCGCATACAACAGGTCACAACTAACGGTGAGATCTCCATAATCGCTGGAGCCCCATCGGATTGTGACTGCAAGATTGATCCTAATTGTGACTGCTTTTCAGGTAAGGCGATGCTGGTTATTTCCTGTCTCTTATCGGTTGAGAGCCCCTGACACAGCTGCAGATTAGCAAAGTGACGAGGGGAAGGAGAGACAAGCAATGATTCCGTTTCCTTGGAAAGCCAAAAACCTCATCAGCAGCAGTATGTGGATTTATTCCATTGGATGTAGAGATGTGAGCCTTCCAGCTGGCACTGGAGGAACCTCAGGGTAGTCTTAGCTTTTCGTTTTTTGATGCAGATTACACAGCATTCAAAATTAGCTCCAAGTCTCCCTTTCTCTGTCAGCTATGTTTGCCCATGTTGAAGACAGTACCAGCCCCAGTACAGATGCACCTAAATGCTACTGGATCGGGCGGCCCTTCTCACCAAGAAGAGTACCAAGGTGTTTCACATCCAGTGATAAATACTGGCTTATGCCTGCTCTTCGCTTGTGTCATGCTGCACGACCAGCAGCATGATGCAAGCATGTAATGCTGAGAATTTCTTCTGCTGCTGCTGCTTTAAGCTGGAACCACCATTGCAAGGCCCACACTGCACCACTGGACATTCTCAGCAACACAGCTTCTCTGCCCTGCACACACCAAAAAATTTTTCCTAAAAAAATACTTCATGATGGGACAAAGGACAGCATTCCCGTATGCAGAGGTGTGCAGTATGTTGTCATCTTGTCACCTCCAAGAACAACTGTGTTCAGCTCCATAATGTCATCATATTTCTTAAGCCTCCCATTTCAAGTAAAAGGTTAATTACTGACAAGAAAACATTAAGTATGTCAAGAATGGAGAGAAAAAAATGTAAATGATCTTCCAGAGAAGGTGGGTTGCTGACCCGGCGTTGTTGTGATAATCAAAGCTCCGTGTGCGTTGCCAAGTGCTGCCAGCTTCAGTTACAGCTATAGTAGACCAGAGCTGAAAAGGATCCTACTCGGGGTTCCTATTGAGGGAAACTGCCCCTAGTGCTGAAAAATTAAAAACTGTGGCAAATCTAATGATTGTGCCAGTGCTGGGTTGGTGAAAGGCAGGGTCAGAAGGCCAGCTAATTTGTCCATCTCCAAGGAAGCGTAGGGTATGCTCAAAATCTCCACCAAATTTCATTTCTCAGTCAGGAGAAGGGGAGCAGTACGAACAGTAATGTGTTTTTCTCTAAGATTGAGCTTTAATATTCTTTCTTGCTAGTTATAGAAAATCCTGCTCGCATAAAGTCATTTTGATATGCGTATACAGCCTATGATAATGCAAATATCCTCCTCAAACCTTAAAATACACAAAGCAAGTAAATTACCAAGTGATACTGAAAGAAGTGGTTTCTTAAAGCCCTTTTTGACTATTTCTCTTGTTTTGTTTTCCTGTAGTGTTGAGTTTTTAACAAGTATAAACTAATCTTTGCTTCACTGTCATTTTAGCTTAATTAATGAGTTTTCGTTTTCTCTTTATTTATAACACAATTCTACTTGAACTACATGCCAACAGACTAATAGTAGGGAATGAAACTTCAGGTGTCATGTTTCTCTTCTTTCACAATTTTGCCATTAATGCTTTCCTGCGCGGCAGGGTTTTGGCCTTAGCAAAAATGGTGTAAATGAGATAATTTATATTGTTATTTGTCTTCACTGAGACTGACTTAGAACTGCACCAACCTTAGGTAGTTTGGATTTAATTAGTTGGAAGAATATAGTGTTTTATTGACCTGTAAGTGATACTGAGGAGAAGCAGTGTGTCAGGCTATGGGGATCAGCTGAAATATGGATATTACAGATTAGTAAAATTACCATTCCTCCTCCAGGTGATAGTGGATATGCCAAAGATGCAAAGCTGAAAGCACCTTCTTCTCTAGCAGTCTCTCCTGATGACACACTGTACGTAGCAGACCTTGGCAATGTTCGCATCCGTGCAGTCAGCCGAAACAGGGCTCATCTCAGTGACACAAATATGTACGAGATTGCATCGCCAGCGGACCAAGAACTGTATCAGTTCACCATCAACGGCACCCACCTGCACACGCTGAACCTGATAACAAGGGACTACATTTACAATTTCACCTACAGTGGGGAAGGCGATGTCGGCACCATCACCAGCAGCAATGGGAATTCGGTTCACATCCGCAGAGACACAAGTGGGCTGCCCCTGTGGGTCGTGGTGCCAGGGGGCCAGGTGTACTGGCTGACAATAAGCAGCAATGGGGTTCTGAAAAGAGTTTATGCCCAAGGCTACAACCTGGCTCTGATGACATATCCTGGAAACACGGGGCTTTTAGCAACCAAAAGCGATGAAAATGGATGGACAACTGTGTATGAGTAAGTCCATGACATTAAATGCCTGATTTCAATGAACATTGAATTTCTTTTAGTCAGTCCTAGTAACTGAGAAAGCCACTGTGCCACTAACACTGCATGGGAAAGGACAGGTGATGCTCACAAGCTTTTACAATGAAACACTACCATTTCTGAAGTGCCAAAGCCTGTCATATGTAAAAGCTCTGTATGTAGTGCCAATGTAGTGTAGTAGAAACTGCCTGAAATTATACTTCATGTGGACTTTGTTATTGTGAATCTGTTTTTCTAAATGAAAATGCTTGTGGAATTTGTTGTTACTAAAGAAGCAGAGGCAATTTGTGATATGAATTGAGGATTTGCAAAATTCCTCAGGAAGACAAAAAAGGGCAAATCAGTGTACTCATCAGAAAAGGGAGTGTTGCAAAGGAAGTTGAGAATCTCAGTGGAAGAAATATGCAAAGGCAAGATTGGACTTGTCTCTATCAGCAGGGGAAGAGGATATATAATAACAAAAGATATGTAATAGCAAAAGGCTATACAGAAGGGGTGTAGGAATGGCCTCATAAGCAAGACATTCAGGACACCTTTGATGTGGCTTCTAAAGAGCAAGACAAGACAGTTAAAGATGCAGTCAGAACATCCCAATCTGGTCCCAGAGAGAGAACAACCTAGGATGAAGTTCATTATTTATAGAAAAGTGTGATGTATCAGGATTTCTCATTATTTATAATTATTTGTCATAATCCCTGTTTGAGGATGTGACAAGTGATGGATGGAAACCACATGTTAACGTGGCAATATTAGTTCAGAGTCTTCAAGGAGGGTAATAATGCCTGCTTTCTGTAGAGCATAGGAGTTCATGGTCAAAAACTAAAACGAAAAGCCATCAGGTGAGATATGAGCGGAGAACACATTGAGGAGAGTTAAGTTACTGCATAAGTCCCCTGGAGAGGTAGTTGAGTCACCGTTATTACAGGTTTTTAGAATGATGTTTTCTTATAATGGAAGTAGGATAAAAGCAGAGAGAACTGCTGCCTAGTGCATGGGATTTTTTATTCAAGGGGATGTATTTCCATCCTGCCCTCTATTATTCTGTCAAAGACTAAATTGATAGGGTGGACATAATTATAAACCATTAGAGAGGGCCATTTTTTGAGAATGTGTGGGAAAACAAAACCATACAGGGCCTTCCTGGGTCAGTTCTCGTTTTCAGGCATGTATTGATACAAATTTAGATGATCTTGCAACAAGACAAAGCTCACTGTCATCCTGGTGCTGTTTAAACACTGATCTGAGTGTTACCTTTTATAAGCAGAACTGACTTAAAATATATGCTTCCTTATAATAATTTCAACACTGAGAGTGATCCATTTAAATCTCTACTGGAGGATGGCATCAGTCCAGACCATGGACCAATGACACTTTCAGGAAGCTTTTGCAGTAGCTCCAAGTCACGCCTGTTACTTCTTAAAATGCTGAACACCATGCCTTGTTGCAGGACCTTGATTGTTAGAGCATGTTAGAGCGGATTGGTTTTAGTCATGTGCTTCTCAATCTCGGTATTCTGCCTCTGTCCCATTGACATCGAGTGTAAACCGTTTCACGCAACTACTGCTTGTTCCTGTTGTCTTCTGGCAAATCATTTGTTACAGTATGGCTCCAGCATAGTAACATCTTTTAAAGGACTTCACCTGCTTGCAAGTGCCTCCTGTTGTATGTAATACGGGTTTCTTCACAAAGAGATACCTGTGCCTTGAAGGGATCGATATGATGCATAAAATTAACACAAAGAAACTTTTCTCAGTTAAACAGTTCTTCATACTTTCACAGCTTTAACTGCAGGCTAGGTAGTACTGTCCTCACTGGTGCTTTGAGTTGTCCAGGCTTTGCATGGCCATGCACTTCTGCCAGTCTAGACCAGTCAGTAGAAATTAACAGAATTACAGTTGTTAGCATTAGAAAAACAGCAGCAGAATTAAACAGTGAAGTCATGTCATTGATACTTATGTTCGGTCCAATATTTTGAGTCTTCTTCGTAATATATTACAAATTCCTGAATGGCTGATCTGCTGCAGTCAGAGGGGCGGGGGACTGTATCGGCGCTGTGCTGAGCAGACATGCTTTCAGGAGGTGCTGCTCACCTTCTGCCATAAATAGGTCATGGGGCATGACGGTCCTTAGTCATCCTTTAACCAGACATTATTTTCCAGACAGGCCACGTTCTGAACTGACACCCAACTTCAGTTTGAAAATTAGATTTTTTTTTTTAAGGGGTTACTTATATGTGAATTGCTTCCGAGTCCTATATGAACTATATGAACATTGGAACTATAGGAATTATCATACAAGCAACTTTGAAGTTGCTTGGAATCATCTTCTCTGTTTAAGCTAGATTTGCATCCACATCCTAAAGTTCAACCTGTGGCACTGTCAAGCTGAAATAGGGAGGAGTTTGTCTAGCAACACGTATTGCACATACTTGGGATCATGAGCAAAGATAATGAACTGTTCAGAACATCTACCTATATGTCAGATTCACTCACAGAGGGAAATTATTCAGAGGTAGAAAGCCACCTACAAAAGTACTTGTCATCCATCTACTCTAATCTGATGGAATGGAAGGACTGAAAGAGCTCTTGCATAAAATTATAGCTAATGTACAATTTTCAGTCATCTAGATTTTTTTAATATTGTATCATTAAAGCTGTAAAAGGGGAGGGGGAGCACTGGGCCTCTATTAAATCAAGGGCAAGAAAACACCTGCAAGAAACAACTCTCTGAAAAAAATTAATTAAACCGCTTTCCCTTTGAAATTATATAACTCTTAACTGTGCTACACATAGAAATGCAGATGGATTGTGAAGCTGTATCCCCAAGTGTGCATTTCAAATATTGGTGAGCACTTCCTCATGTGAGTACTGAAATCAACGCAATTATTTGCATGATTAAATGGTCACCAACATGATTAACGGTGGCATAGCTGGGCCCCAAATTAACATTAAGAAATATGTCATGATATGCCACTATCAGTATGGCTAGGACATTGCTCTGCAGGAATTGAGCGAGTCCCAGTGTGCTACTATTCATCATGTGAAAGGTGGCAGAACGTGGCCTCGGAGGGTTGAGTTTCTTGGAGCAATCTGGAATAAAAAAAACCCTTTCAATGGTAACACTGTGGAATCGTTACCGAGACGCTGATCTGCATGTTCTCCTTGAAGTCGGTGGGACCATCTACATGAGCGAGAGCCCATCGGCATGAGCTCTAGTCACATTGTAATTCAGCGCGGTATCTGGCCAGCCGTCTAGTAACGGTTTATTCCACTTCCAGCCACACAGGGAGCTGAGTGTCTGATCATCAGCACTATCGGCAGCAAAACTGGATCCTTAGCGGAGATGGATCCCGCGTCTTGCGCACAAGTACATTCCAGTAAACTGGCTGCACTTACGCCATAAAAATGCATGATTTGGGGATTTTTCTATGGTACGGTAGAAAATCCAAATAACCTAGCAAGCTGTCCTATCTGTTTGATCAAGCAGTAAATGCAATAGAACTGCCTAGTGTTCACGGAGTTTCCTAATGATGAAACATAGTGATCTGAGTCATTTTTAATTGCTGGGTGTGGCACCCAGTCAGTTTGCACAGAACTGGCATAAGGGTGGAATGTAAATGAGTCGTGATGTATGTGAGGGCAGTAGGAGGTGAAAAAGAGAGAGGTTACACTGAATTGAACATTTTATTCATTTATTTGTCAGAAAATACAAGATGGTCACTAGTTCGTTCATTCTCAAGTGTTTCATTTGAAAAGAACAACTGCTCTGTTTTTCTTCTTTATACTGGTGAAAGAGAAAAATTCCTGATTTTTTTCACCAACAGTTCTTGTGACATACAGGTTTTGTCTGACTAATTAGGGGGAAATAAAGATCCTAAGGACATTATGCCAACACATTAAAGTGAAGGACATAACCAGATCGTCTGCTGATGTGGATTGGAAGAGCTCCATGGAAAGCAGTGGAGCTTTCCCGGTTGATACACCAGCTGAGGATATGTTTTGTGAATGAAGGGAGACAGTTAATAAAACATGAAAATTTAATTATGCTTACCTACCTGCACAAATAGGTTTCTGTTTTATGAACATGAGTTGGTTTTCCTCATGCAAATACATCTGCAGTATCAGTGAGGTGTCTTGGATGAATAAAAATGTCTTAACATCAGTAAGGTTTTTAAGATAGGAAGCATTAATATGAAACAGTATCAAGCACCAAGCAATGTTCTGCACTGTTTTCTGTGTGAACCATCAGAAAGAACAAATACATCTGTAGAACTGAAAAGACCCGTTAGAAACACTGCTCCAGAGCTTCTGAGTTAATTATTGACTTTTTCATAACATGCCCCGATTCACATAAATTACCTTAAACGAAAAGAATTTCTTTAGCGCTGATGAAATTTAGGGGAACTAAAATGCGGTGCTCTAGATTCTGGTGCTGTTACTTGTGATGAGAAGTTCCTGCTGATTTGAGTAGGCCCACGGGAAACGTAACACAAGAGTGAAAACCATGTAGGCAACTTAATCGCTTCAGATTTCAATCTAATTTTATCGCTATTGTTACGCTTTAGGCCCTCTTTTGAAGTTCACCATTCATATTATGTACTTCACACATCAGCAACAAAAGGCAGGGTTTGAGTGTTGCAGGATCGAAGAATCGGTTTTATTTAAACTTGTGGGTAAGAAGAGGCGGTTTTGGGGTGCGCGGGTTGCCTGGAGGCCGAGTGACCTCCAGCGGTCACGCTCCTCCACCGCACCCCAGCGGGCGAACCCCGGCCGGCTGCGCAACGCCGGAGCCTCTGGCAGGGGCTGAGGGCTGCAGGGAGCATCTCATACTGTTCCCAGTGGTATTTTATCCGGCACCACTGAAAAAAAGAGTCTAAGCAGGAATTCAGATTAGGGAATGAATGCATTTTGAGTGAATAAATGGACCAGTTCTTACCTTTTTATTTATTGCACGGTCTTGAAAATGCTTCTTACGTTTTTCCTTTTTTTTTTTTTTTTTTTTTTGGAGTCTCTACAAGGCAATAGTGATGTATTTTCAGTGGCTCTTTAACATCATGTCTTGCAGGTATGACTCTGATGGCCATCTGACCAACGCGACCTTCCCGACCGGGGAAGTCAGCAGTTTTCACAGCGATGTTGAAAAACTGACGCGAGTGGAACTTGATACTTCGAACAGAGAGAATGTGATCACAGCCACAAACTTCTCAGCTACCTCTACAATATATACATTAAAGCAAGGTAATTAAAGCATTTCTGTTATTTCTTCACTAGTCATTACGTTTCAAACCCTAGACATTATTGCATTCTTAACTGTTTGCCAAAAAAAGACATTAGAATTAGTTCATTTGTTTCTTCCTTGCTTCAGTACAAATAGCTAGATACTACTTTTAATTCTCCTGAGGTACCAATTAGAAACAAGTCACAAGTGATTTCTTTTCCTCCTGGAAGCATCCCATGGATAGATTCTAGTTATTGAAATCTCCAATGTCTCCAGGCTTTACATGCTACTTTCTCCTCCAGTATCTGAAGGACTTAGACTGCCCTATAGTACGCTGAGCTTTGTTACTCTGAGAAACACTGCCCAGAAGAATGACATGCTCCACTGACATTTTGGCACTGAAATGCCTGGTTTGGCCAGTGCTGTGACTTCTTTCTGGTAGCGCTGTGTCCTGGTGACAGGACATGCAGGAAGGAGGAAAAGATCCCCAGCCTCTGCTGGTGAGTGCCTTGGGGATGAGATTTTGACTCAGCCGCTGTAGACACCACAATATTTCCCTGGCAATATCATATCTCCCAAGACTAATTTACTCTCTGCCTAATGGCATTGCGCCAGTGTCCTCCTCCAGATTTTGCAGATTCATCACCAAATTTCTGGTTTTGTATAGTTCATTTGATCTGTTTTTTTTTCTCCTTGTTGATTTTTTTTGTTGTCAATGGATTGTTCAGGCTTTGAGAGAGCTGGTGCTGGGAGGTAGCTCTCTGATTTCCATCCAGGTCTGCTATAGAAAAGCTTTGTATCTCTGAGCAAATCACACTTTTCTTCCTCTCTGCTTTTGATCTGCAAGAAAAAAATGGGAAGAGCTCACCTCACAAGACGCTCTTCTTCACTATTGCATTGCAGAGACAGCACTGATAAATGGAAGTAATTAGATTATATTGTTGTATCGCCTGCTAGGCTTTGTCCAAGGGACCCCATCTGCTCTCTGCATCATTTACTGGCTGCTTGATTGTATGTCTGTCCTTAAATCTGAAACTTGTCAAAGTTGGTATGTTATCAAATTCTGTCTCAGGAAAGTGCTAGCGCACTATGGGCAGTGCCAGAAACAAACAGCTGTGGTTATTATTATACCTGTCACATTTATGAATGCATATAATTTGCATATTTCCATGTCTCTGTGAAACTATCACGAGGCATCCTGTGAACCACCAGTCAGACGGGGTACTCTTACATCTGAGTCACAAAGGCTTTTTTAATGTAATGCCTATTATCTTCACTTTCTGACATACCCAACTATTTTCCACATACTCACAGCTCAAGAGCTGGACCAGTTACTTCTTTGTGGAGCAGCTTAAAAAAAAAGGATGCTTTTCATCATCCCTAGCTGGTATGAATTCAAGTACATTTTAAGGGTGAGACGTTCACTTTGTCTCGTAGCACCAAACATTCGGGCTCGTGATGGAGTTGCTCCCTGGCAGCTGAGCCGCAGTAGCCCCCTGCGTGCGTATCGCTAGCCTGACCAAATGCAAGGCGATGTGGCACAGCCCTGCCTGCAGCGGAGGGGTTACAGTGTCCAGGCCGCAGAAGGGGAGCATGCAGTGGCTGTATGGCTTTGCATCCTCTCAGTGGAGACCTGCTCTGGACCCTGCGCGGGCTTCTGGCAGTTTTGGGGAGGGTGAGAAGGCGGTTCTGGGTCATCCCAGCTGTACTCTGTGGCCCTCTGCGGCCCAGTCCTGAGCCTCCAGAGCTGCTGGCTGTGCCACTGTTGCTGACCCCTTCATTTTTCTGCCGACAACCACTTCCCCATGGGTCTCTTGCCCGAGGCTTCAGGCTCGTGGCTGACCGCCACTGTGCCTCTACTCCAGGGTCCTGCTGCTGATGGGGAAGAAGAGGATGTTTTAGTACGGTGATACAGGGAAGAGGGACAGAATGGGGGACTGGCCATCATCCTAGACATTTTGAAAGCAGCTTTCATGCTTGACCTCAGATACTCATTGCGGTCTTTCAAGCAGTACATTACTGTTAACAGATCCCAATGGACTAAAATCATCACAGTATCAGTGCTCAAAACCCAGCCCATGGGCTTACATACATTCAAGCTGAAAGCAAAAACTCTTTATTCCTGCTGCAGGAAACCTTCACAATGGAAATCATCTGGCCAAATGTAATAAAAAGATCTTCAGACATGGGAAGGCTTGGAGGTTAAAGGTTGCAAAAATCACACTTCAGCTGGTGTATGTTCAGCTGTCTGTAACCTCGGGACAAACAAAGCCCTACTGCACCCGACATTTGCTTCGTAAATCTGGAGATCTGAACTTTTCTCTCTTCCCTGTTTTTGGTTGTTTTTTGACAGATAACACGCAGAATATCTACCGGGTCAGCCCAGATGGGTCTCTGAGAGTCACCTTTGCCAGTGGAATGGAAATTACACTTAACACGGAGCCTCATATTCTAGCAGGCGTTGTCAGCCCCACTTTAGGGAAGTGCAATATCTCCCTTCCTGGAGAGCATAACTCAAATCTCATTGAATGGAGGCAAAGGAGGGAGCAGACCAAAGGCAATATCTCCACGTTTGAAAGAAGGCTAAGGGTAAGGCTTCCTCTTGTGTAAAGTGCAGTGTTTCCTTTGAAAGCCATTGAACTAAAATCATGTTGAAATGTTCTGCTTTGTAAGGAGAGCAATGGAAATTTTGTATCAATGGTGGGCTCCAGCCATGAATTTCAAAACCAAACTCCTCTGACAGTCACAGGCTGTTTGGTCTCTGTTTGATTTGGTTGTGAGACTTGACCCAAAGACATAATTACTTTTTTCCTTCCTCTTCTTTTTCAACTAAGAACTTAATTACAGCTTTGGAAGAAGCTGTGAGCAAAGAACGATGCGTAGTTGCTCTGGCACAGCAGCAGAGTTGGAGCCACATTCTGCTTCTGCCTCTCTCAGGTTTATCGACCCTCTTTCTTCTGGGGGCAATAGCAGGTGCCAGCCTGTGCCAGGGGCAGAGGGTCTCTCAGGGCACACCTTGGGTGTCCTGGCCAGTGTATTTCCTGTTAGCCAGAGCGATGTAGAGCCTCCCTGTGTCTCCAGACAGGCTGTGTATTCTGCACTCTACCACAGGCTTACAAACCCCCCTCACTCCCTCTGGGTGGATTACACTATGGCTCTAATAAAGAATTACTTTAACCCTGCATCGATGGTTTATATTTATCTGTGAGGAGAACTCACAGATTACAATGACAGATGGTCAACATTCAGCATTTAATTAGGTAACACTAAGGCTCAAAGAGACTGCTACCTTGCAGAACAGGTTTTTTATGCAGTCAGTTCTGGTTTTGACATGAATACCCCTTAAAAAATCTGTACCAGTAGTATGACTGGGAATTTTGGCCTTAAAAATATTGCATTATTAACTACAACCTTTCTGGGTAGGTATTATATCTGAAGGTACATCTGTTAGCTCTGAAGATACAGAGATGGTTATTAAGAGCTCTGGATTGTCTTCTGATTAGGAGACGCTATACTATATATTTTTTTGAAGTGTATCATCTGTTTGGTTTTCAACTGCTCTGATAAATCAAAAACACAAGGCTTGGATGATCTGGCCAGAGTGGCCACTGCATGTGAAACACCTGTTTGAAAGGAAATCTTTCAGAGTTGACAGTCACGGTTACTTTATTAGGATCTTGCAAGTGGGGGAAAGCTTCGTTTAGTTTTTCTTGCCCATCTTCTGCCTGCCTCCTCTCTATCATAGTGTGAGTCCTCATAGCCCTGTCTAGGGAGGCAGCTGAACTTACTACAGTGGCAAACATGTTAAGATAGCAGGATCGCAACTACGGCCTCCGTGGCTCACATTGTCTAATCAATTGATTTTTGTGTGATTTTGTGTTTAAATAACTGTATGGCACATTTTTCTTTAAAGATCTTACATGATAAAACCTTTAACGGAAAAGATGTAGGCAGTCGTCTATTCTACTTACATTGCCAGGGCCAAGTTGTTCATGACAGTTATTTTTAATAGAAGTACTTCATCCTGCACAGTTTTCCTATTATGCAGTTTATATTTTCTGTTGTAGAAATTGATTGCAGGTTCTTTTAACTCATTTTCACTTGCTTCTGCATGATCCTTATTATTGCCTGCCAAAAAAGGGAGGAAACTCACAAATTGGTCAGGATTAAATGGATGCTGGCCGAAGGCAAAAAGTGTTCATTGAAACACTGCAACACTGAGGCTGTCCAGAGCTCGGCAGACAGACCTGCCTCTGGGTCAGTCTGTTGGTGCATAGAACCATTCATGTACTCCTCCTCCTCCTCCTTCATCCAGGGAGAGGATGGAAGGTGAAGTGTAAGAATGATTTTGATGTGCTGCTGTCTTACATTCTCTGTCCTTCCAAAAGTATCCACTAGCATCACAGCAGTTGACCATTGCATTGTTATTTCTGTAAATTGTGTCATTTTGTACCTACCAAAGACCAAGGGGATTTATGGATTGTCCGTGCCTGCTCAGAAGGACAAGTCAGCTGCCTGTATTACACTGTTTTCCCCTCCCTTCACTGTTCTGAACTGTAGGACCATCTGTCTGAGGGCTGTCAGGGCAAGGCTGAAGGGAACCTGGTAGGATAGCACATTAAATGAGGATTTGATAGTGGAAAAGAGGAGAAATACTCGCACATAGGATACACCATGTAAATAGACACAAGAGAAAGGGACAGATGGACTGTTCCTGCCAGTAGGAAGGACTTTGGAGGACAGGTGAAATGTACAGGTCCTGGAGTTCGGCTTTAGGACTGAGAAGTTTGCATGGGCTGCTGATGGCATGGGGAGTCAGTGGAGGTGGAAAGAGCTGGAGCAGTGCAGCAGATGAGGACGGCAAAGGAGCAGCAGAATTTACCCAGACACAGCTATCTTTCCTTGGTGATTAAAGGAAATATGCAGGGCAGCAGGAGCAAAAGTACCATCATGTAGTGTGTCTGAAGCAGTACACCAAATAATGACAGGGATTTAGCGCTTACTGTTGACAGATCCTGGAGCGCTGCTGGGAAAAAAAATCTAACATCATTAGAAGCCTTTATGCTGGATGAGGTTCTGGTGAGACCCTCTGAAAACTTCTAGTGAACTATATTTTAAAAAGAAAGTTTTTAAACACTTAATATGCCATGATTGGCATAATAGGAAGTGTGTTAGAAAGCTTGCAAAGTAGGGCAGAAAGAACTATGCTGAACTTTGAAAATATATGTAAAGAAAAGCTCTGGGGATTGGGCCAGTTCTCAATGGAAATGAATAGACTTGCAGGAGCCTGCAAAACAGCACAATGGAAGAGTTTTCTGAGAAAAAAGAAAAAAAGCATAGAAATGAGGTTTAAAGGTGTTACTTGGAGATCAGTCCTGATACCGTTATTGAAACAAACGGCTTTGAATGCTAAGAGGTATAAATTAGAAGGCAGGTAACTGGGGATGAGGTAAAGGATGACCTAGTTGAGAAGAAGAAAACTTTGCCTTCTCTGTCTGGTCCTAACATTTTTAATTCTTAATGGCAGTTAGCAACCATCTTGAAAGCATGTCATGCTATTAATGTTTTTTCCAGTTTTGGAAAGAGGCCACTGTTAGCATGTTCTAAATAATGCGGTAAACACTGTGTTACAAAAAGTGGGGTTTTTGCATGGTGCGAATTCCCTGTGCTAGAAACAGAGCAGAAGTGAGTAAGTTAACTGAAATGCTAGAGCAGGCATCTAACTTTATCTCAGTATCTAAATCAAGGTGGGAAACAGGAATTAATCACAGGTTTCCTTTAAGTGCAGAACTCCCTGCCCTGGCACTTCATGAAAGTATATAAAACAGTCCATAGGCATGTATGCGTTTTATATTAATAATAAATCTATGTACAATCAGGCATTTTAATATCAATCTTAATCTAGCAAGACTTCTTTTTTATCAATTGAACTGCTATTTTAATTGACTTCTGAAAATGAAGCAAAGGCTGTTATTAAAACCAATGAGCATGATGCATAGTAATGTTCTGATTAGAATGCAGCTCTGTTCCCTCCTGTCTTTTGCATAACTTAGAGGAACCTGGCAATGGATGCAGTCCAGGTTTCATAACTGAATATCTACAAAATTGAAAATTGAATGCTTGGCCAGTCTTACTTAATTTTGCCTTTTTTTTTTTTTTTTTTAAATAACAGAAAAAGGAAGAAACTCACTGACCTCAATTCAAGTCCTGCAGATACAGGCTCTGACAGCTATGTTTATTATTGCATTTAGCAAATGATCTCCCTTTATTTACCAGTCTTACGGCAAGTTCTAATGATAGGACCAAATCCTCTGCCAGTGTGTATCAGCTGACAGTGACTCAAATCAAAACACAGAGAAGGAAATCGTACAATCATCTCATCTGATTTACACGTCGTAGACAGTTTAGGTTTGAGAATGAAAGTCAAGCGAAGTGCACATTTATATGATTGTTTACACTGCAACATTTCTAGCTATAAAACTAATGGAAGTAGAGTCCATGAATGTTTAAAAATATGTATTAAAGATATCTTTTTATGCACTACTAACATTATTATTGAAATCAACTGAATTTTCTCCCTGTTTTCATCAGCTGAAATTCTGACCTGACATTGCTTTCAGAAACCAGTTTTCCCTGGCTTTTAACAGAACACATGAGCTCCAGCCTCTCACACGGGCTCCTCCCTACATTGTATGTACCTTGGAGGAGTCATTTTTAAGAAGCCAGTGGGAGCTGAAATCAGCTTTCCAGTGACAATGTTGAAATAAGGCCTGCTACCCATATATCTTCTTGTCTTGCCTTGAGAAGGGTGTTAAATTGAACTAAAGTCTAATGTAAGAAAGGACACAAATGAGACATAAAATGCGGAATATAAGGGAAGTGGTGGCATCCACCCAAACCGTATTTTAACTCTGTGAACTTCGAAATACTGCTGCTATCCACTTCGCTGCTAATTCTGCCTCTGTTTGGTTTTCATTTTTATTTGTTGTATCATCCCTGAAATTTAGATTGGAAACAATTTGTATTCAAGACTTTCCTTTCTCCTAGCTGCATTCTACAACAATAATAATAGCGATAAGGTCATTAAATGTCTACATAGACAGTAATTGAATATGAGCCAGGCTATATCCCCTGCTTGCTTTTCAGTTATTTTACTACCAAGAGGGTTTGTTTTCAGAAATTGCAAGAAGTTTGCAAAAAAATATATTATTATAAACTTTATCCATCAGACTGTATACAAGCAAATATAGTTGAACTGAGCATCACATTTTCCTTGGGCTCCCTAACTATCATTAGAGCATAAATTGTAATAGTTACAGCAGTCTACAGGGGTATATAGGTATTTTACAGCTATTGTAAATGAACACTATTAAAGTTAGACATGTGTGTATATAAAACCCCAGGAATGGTAGTTGAAAAAAGAACACCTGCTTCTTTTAGATTTTTCAAATTATTTTGTGTCTAAAAACAGAAAGGAGAAAGAAGAAAAATGTTCTTGCTAATCACTACCACCATATGATCCCAGCTTGAATTATTAAACAGGTATTCTTAACCATTTACTTTATGGCTACGCCTCTGGGTTTCGGTGAGGAGCAAGCACTGTGCTGTGCACTGTGCTAACACCTGCACTGACATCGTCTCTGCTGTAAGGAATTTATCAATTGGAATAGATTAATACAAGTGATTAGGTAAAATGCAGTAGATTAATACAATGAGCACACTGAGCATTGATCTGAAAAAGACAGGTCAATGAAGAATGGCTTATGGTTCCCTAAATTGTATCTCTGATTTAAATGGAGTTTAATAGTGATTGCCCAGTGACTGAATGATGTATGGAGGTAGATGGTGAAAGGGCTGGATAAAAATATTTTGTCTTCGTAAATCTGGCTCAGCTGTGAACTTTATTTCAAATTGAGAAGTGGGCTGCCCCTCTGCATTTTCCTGTTGGACCATAAATGTTAACTGGTCGTAGCACAGTCACTCTGTTAGTCTGTGGGACACAGCAAGTTTAATGAATGCTGCAGGTCCCATAGTGGTGAGAGCCGCAGCAAGAACATGGCTGGCACCAGGCACTGCTGGCGATGGCTTTCATGATCTCTGGGGTTGGGGTGGTTTTGTGAAGAAGTGTGAGGGTGCTGGTGAGCAGGGTCTTCGGGAGCTGCAAGCACAACTCCTCCCTTTGCAGCATCGGTGTGCGACCTGGCGAGGGCTAACCCAGCGCAGTGGCTGACCTGTCAGCATTAACGGAGCTGAAGAGAGAGCGTGTGAGATAGGGTATCTTTGTTAATTTGTGGGCTTAACTACACATCTTTGGCTGAAATCAGAACGCCCATCCACCGAGAGGTGAAAGTTGAGCAGAAAGAAGAAAAACTTAGGAAAAGGTGAGAGCAGGGCTAAGGGTTTAGCACGTGGAAATAGGAAGCATCCTGTAACGCAAAGTACAGAAACACTGAATGCAGGCAGCATGTTGTTTCTTGGTCCTCCAGTTTCTCATCTGAATATTTTTCTGGTTTTTTGTCTTTAATTTCTCCATCATAATTTTAAACCATTGCACATTTCTGTTAGAGCTGACAAGGAAATGTTTGTGTTGTGTGTAATTAAGCCGCGTTGTTTTCTTACCTGACTGTATCTTTGTGTTTAGGCCCACAACAGAAACCTGCTCTCCATAGATTTCGATCATGTAACCAGAACAGGAAAGATTTATGATGATCATCGAAAATTCACTCTTCGGATTATGTATGACCAGACAGGACGCCCAATTTTATGGTCGCCCATCAGCAAGTACAATGAGGTCAATATTTCTTACTCACATTCTGGGTTAGTCACCTATATCCAAAGAGGAACCTGGACTGAGAAGATGGAGTATGATCCAAGTGGGAACATAATTTCCAGAACATGGGCAGATGGCAAAATATGGAGTTACACATATTTAGAAAAGGTAAATCATAGAAAAAGTGGATTGTTGTACCAAGGCAAAAAATATTTCTTCTGATACAGATATTATATTCTGAACTATGTTATAATGCTATCTCTTTCAAGAGTATTTAAGACTTTTTAAACAGAAAATGCATAGAATTACATAATAAAAATGTCTCTCGGCATGCTTAGACCTACGTGTCACCAGGTCAAACCTGCCGTAGCTTACTTCTGAAGAAAGTTATTAGCACCTCAGATTTGTTTAATTGGTAAGTAGAAATGACTTCCTGGTCTCAGTCCAAGTTCAAGTGAACAAAGGACACTCACTGCTGAAAAATATGTTGTCACTCTGTGTAACATAGTCAAAAATAGAACACTCACTGTAAAGGAACGGTTTCCTCTCCACGAACACTGTTCTTTTAAGCCAAAATTATGAGGCAGTGAGCACAAGCTTTCACGTACTCAGTGCTGCTGTGTAAAAAAGGGATTGATCCCGTGAGGAGAAAGATAGTTTCAGTATTTATGAGGGCTATTTGGGGGCGAAAATATTAATATGAAATGAGTTATTGCTCTGCTTTTATAGCGGCTTTGTGTCTAAATTGCCTGAGTATCATTATTTTCATTTACGTCTGTAGGTAATGGTCACAAGATGGGGGAATAAGGGGTGCACAGATGAAGGAAGAACAGCATCTCACTCATCTGTAGAAGCATCTCATATGGTGTCATCAAAACCAAAAAGCCAATCTGTATTTTTAAAGCTTTCAGAACTTAGTGTGAAATTGTATTCAAACAGTGTCCTTTAAAACTTTTTTTTTTTAAAATAGCAACATCTTGGACTATCCAACATATCCTGAGTTTGCAGAACATTTTCTCTGAACCTGTTAACCACAGGGAAAGGCTAGGAGGGGGCAGGTGAGGTAAAACTGATAGGGGGTATTACATGCAGGAAATCCAGTCCCTTTGAAGTTATGTTTATATATTTAAAGTTCCAAATGTGTACTTTTAAGATAAACTTTTCTGTACTTACTTTGAACGTCTTTAAGCCTGATCCTCAAAAAACTTAAACCTAACCCAGAGAAAAAAAAGCGATTGAGACTGGAGAGCGCATTAAAAAGTGATTCCTTACTAGTCTGCATGCAGTACGGTTCTTGCACTTGTTAACAAGATTGGCAAACCCGAGAAGCTTCAGAAGTTTGGTTCAGATAAATTTGTCAGGGCCTCTTTTGTCTGTGCACTCTTCTGCAAATTGCAAGTAAACAGGCGTTCAGTACAGCTTTCAAATCTATGGGCAATGTGCTTTTTGGAGGAGTCTTTTCTTTTTTCTTTGGGCCTAATGGACCGTAATTTTGGAAAAACATATGCTGCTTATCTTTACAAACCACTTTGTTCTTAGTTGACGATGAGCTTATAAATAAATCACATAACTTAAAACTGTTACTCTGGTATTCTTCAAAAGTAGCTAAATCCTGACCTTGTAGAAGCAGATGGCAAAAGATTACCAATTCAGGTAGCAGCAGGCTTGGGTTATGCTGAAACTTGTGATTAAAATTATTGAAAGTCATACACACCATGGACATAATCTTCCAGCTATTTAATGTGCTTTCATTCCTGTTTTTTCCTTATGACAAAGATTAATTTGCTGTCAAAATTAGATATGAGGATATTATTTTGTGGGTCCATTAAAGTCAATAACTCATTGTGTTAATTATGTAATGATTGCTAAAGGTTGCCTGAAACCGCCTAAGACCCAATGATTCCTTTTATCAAAACATCAATTATATAATTCCCTTCCAATTCATAGTTATTTAATTCTTCATTTTTTAGCACTTGATGTGTTAATTGCACATCTTCAAAAATCTCTGCCCTTCCAAAATTAGCCCCAGTCATTCAGGTTTTAAGAAGTGCTATGATAGTGGCACTGTAAATAATTTTTACCGATCAGATTCAGTTCCTCTTGTTCTGGTGACTTGTCTGAATTCGTTAATGATGTTATAAAACCTCCTGAATACTCCAAGCTTGCTTTCGAAATCCTGCCGTTTGCCACCACACCAGAGCGATGAGCGGCTGCCTGTGTATGGTGGCCAGAAATGACATCTAGTGGTGATGCTCAGCATTTCGGTGCATTCCCAGCAGGGCTCCAAGTGATTGCCACTGCCTGTTTGTCTTCGTACACCGTGCAGCACCAATCATTTCGTGGTTGACCAGGCTCTGGTTGCTTTTGTAAAGTGACAGCTTTTTGGATGTTTTATGAGCTACCCTCTGAAATCCTTTAAAACAATTAGAACCCAATTTGTGCACAGAGTTGAAAAATCTATTGTAATATTATTACGATGAATTGGGAGTGAGGTTTTTTTTCTCTTTATGATATCCTCTAATAGGCTAGAGAGAATACTAAGTCTCCAACCCTTGTACTGTCTGTCCTTTTACTATCCTG
>Ga0181612_151260_pt1 | contig 28983 bp, 15 predicted proteins | sample HoacroProtozoa21_FD_119630 | JGI IMG/M metagenome (GOLD analysis project Ga0181612, IMG submission 119630) | Hoatzin crop microbial communities from Cojedes, Venezuel. Combined Assembly of Gp0051906, Gp0051904, Gp0051908 | reverse complement strand
GTCCCTGCGCTGCTCTGCCCGTATTATCTTGTTGGCCTGCAGCAGAGCCGGACAAATCACAGGTTTGCTCCTGCGCAAGAGGATAGTGCAATATGCAATTCGTCATGTACTAGACCATGACAGTGTGCTGTGTACCCCTCTGAACACTGATCTGTGTTCCTCCTTTTCATGGCTTTAGTAATGTCACCACTGTCAGATCAGTAGTCTGGGATAGTATCACTCTTCCAGCCTGTAGTCCTGCTGTAGATAAAAAAATGTTTTCTCTGATGGCTACCAAAGCCAGGTCCTACCACCTCTTTCATATTCTGTCATACTTAGGCTCTGGGGCTGCTCTCACAAACTTGAAAGCAAAGCTCCTGTGTAGGACTTCTCACTCACAGAGCCCACGAATCTCCATAAAAAAGACACATGCCAAGTTACAGTATGGGAAACTGAGGCATGCAGAGTGAGAAGTGAATCACCCTAAGTTACACAGCCAAACTAAGAGAAGAGGCAATTCTTCTTGAGGTAAATGCTCTATCCTGCAGATGCTGCTGCCTCCTAAATGTTTGTATATACTCTGGGATTAATGAATCACTGAATGAAAAGGTGGGAATAAAGCTTTTACATAACTCTCCACGGAGCTTATAACTCAAGCAAATAGCTTAAACTCTTTCTATGAAATATTGCTCATAAATAATTAATGATTTGGTTCCTAAAGACAATATTTTTCACCAATTTTGAACAAGGTTGCTAGATAGGGCAGGAGAAAAAATGTATCAGGTCATATTCTATCTGACCTAGAGCTACATAAAATTGGGTAACGTTCAATTATGTTTAATGTCACAATTTTTGTTTGTTTTAGCTAATTTGCCTTGTGGGAAAAAATATTTTCTAATGCATTCCAGAGTCCTTACAGTGTTGACGTTCATTTTACTGATCTTAGAACAAAGCTTGCCAGATAGGACCACCTGAGCATCCTGCTAAGCCTCCTTGGAGATCTCACTGTCAGATGTTACCAATGTGAAACAGCACACGATCTCACAAAGGTCTTGGAATATCGGGTGCATTTCCCAGGTCTCTCTGTGACACTAAAGCCTAGTTAACCCACACAGCAAGTAGTGACTTGCTTAATGAATAATCAAACTGAAATCAGTGTGTTTCTACATGAGCCGGAAAGAGAGAGCCAAGCCATCAGGATCACTGTCTGAACAGAGACATGCACCTAGGGCTCCAGGGAGAATTTTCTGAATCAAAAGACAGAAAGTTTTGAGAAAATCAGGAATCTGGGAACGTTTTCATCTTATTTGCAAACATGCTGAAGAAAGCATATCACTTGACTTTACTGGGTTCCTCCTAAGAATCAGCCTTCGGTACAGATGCGTTTTTTAAAGCATAAATGGCATTTAGAGGTGGAAAGTGCTCTTTAAGTGTAAGATATACTGTCAAGCAAGCTCCAAACCACAAATGTCAGATCTTGAACCAGATATGCATCTCTAATTCCCCAAAGGATTTGTTAGTGGGGGAGGGATTGGACAGATCTGGGTCAGGAGTTCTGTCTTGGCCCAGCGTGCAAATAAATTCAAGCCGTAAAGTTTGGATCCAAATTTCCCCTTAAGTTAATTGGGGTTTGGATCAAATGTTCCATCTCTAATTATGACTCATATTAATAGCATCGGGGAGTGTGATTTTTTTTCCAAAGTGCTCAGTGTTGCTCTTACTCTGATCGCGTTGAAAACTAGGGTAAAATTCTTATTTTTAGTGTGGGGAAGTCCACAATGAGCACTTATGGAAATCTCTTCTCCTTCCTGCCTTCCCTCCTTGTTTCCCTGCACAGCTTCTCCCCCTGCCCAAGTCAATGTTTCGCTCATTCTCTGTAAAAATTTCAAAGCAGTGAAAATACCATCTGTTAAATAATCCAGTTCTGTGTTTTTGATAAAAGGGAAAGTTACTGGAGAAGTGCGCCGTTTCAGGGATGGCGTGCTAGCTGAAGGAGGTAATGTTTGCAGCAACACTGCTGGGATACAAATTCATGTAATGAGGAATAGTCCTTTTTGTGTGATACTAGGTAAGACCAGATGCCTTGAAGTATTGAAATTCTTTCTCCAGTCAAGCTCTTGACATTACAATGAGATCAGTTAAAACATTTTTCTTCAGATTATCTTTTCACTGAAAACTGGAAGGAGGGAGAGAGTTACTGATACGTTTTTTTAAATAGAAAAGGATCTGCAGAAAAACTGTGGGGTTTATTACTGGGGAGGAAACTGGAATGATTATGCAAAGTTTTTGCATTCTTCATTTTTTCAGTGGAAAATTTGAGGTAGGGGGATGGTGTGTCTGTTCTTGTTGCTGTTACATATGGGGAAGCTTGTTTTGCTTTTTCTGTGGGAAATATCCAATATTTCCAATCAGCTCAAGTTACAAGTGCTGCCAGGAAACTTTATAGACTCCAAATGCATTAGAAATTCCTTAGTTTCTTTCTACATCTACTTGTGCATGTCATTGCCTGCACACCATCACCAAAAAATAAAAGGAAAAAAAAAATCAGGATGGTTTAGCCTGGTGATTGTGATTTTGAAAAGAAATAATGCTGCTAAATGCCTCATCTAAGTGCCTTAGACACCTCGGCAGTGAATTCAAAGTCAAATATGTCTTGCTGTAACTGTTCCCAGGAGAACTCATCCAATGTCCTTAGTCTCTTACAGGGTGATGGTGGGGAAAGTAACCAGCAAAACACATGAGAAAATGGAGTTTCTACAGTCTCCCTAAGCTATTCCCCTGTAATGCTGCATGTGTATGTGACTATACATGTATTTATCTGTCCGTGTGTATGTGCGGGTGTGCACCGGTGCAGAGGTAGTTGTCTGAGAGAGGTATAAGGAGAAGTGACTGTACCCTCCATCTATACTCATCTGAACACTTTTCTAGCAAACCTATGAGCTGGGGGGTGCAGGAGGCGCACATGAGTTTTAATGCAACACACACTCTTTATCCTCTGGCTTATCAAGGGGAAAGCTGTACACGAGCTGAGGTGAGCTGTTCGAGGCAAAATTTATGATGACATTTAAAACCAGTAAAGCTTGCTGTAGCCCTAAAGGTTGAAGCATACATGCACACTTCATATAATCTGATCTCAAGCACCCACCAAACTGGAGGTTAAAAGTATTGTATACATTGCTACCAGTTATCACATCAAAATTTCAGATAGGTGCACGTGATTTAAGTACAGAAGACCTGGAGCTTACTAATGCCATAACTTAAAAAGCAATTGGGCTATGTGCTGGCTAGAATAACAATGTGGGCATTATAACACTCTCACTTGAGCAGCCATTAAGACATCTCCAGCACACTGTTGCACTACTAAAATGTAATTCCCAGTAGACAAGAATCCTAGACCCCTAGACTGTGAATCATGGGCAGTAAATGGCTGACAGGCAGGTTAACAACGGGCTCTGTGGGCAATCTGACATTGTACAGGTGCGCATCATCACAGTAAAGTAATTAACAGGTACTTAAAGGAAAGTACATTTAAGCTCAAAAAACCTGTTAAGAGACTTCCTAAGTGGACCGCTATTTTTTTGTAAAACCCACGTATATTTTATGACCAGGTAAAAGGACTGCAGAGCACAAATCCAATCTAAAAGTAGATCTGCAATCAATAGCTCTCCTATCAACATTATGCTGCTCCATCAACAGTACTGTTTTATAACTCTGTGACATGCTCCTGACTCAGGATTTAAAGTGATTCAACAATGCAGTTTGACCCCTATAAAAAAAGTAAGAAAGAAAAAATAGTACTTCAGCATTGTAAGCAAGAAAAGGCTAAGAAAAAAAATAATTAAGAAATACAGAAAATTTGTTAGGAAAAATGTTGTCTGTATGGATGTTTATAGTAATATATATTTATGTACACATGTGTATATGTGTATATATACGTTTGTGCATGTATACTCCCATAAACATGCAAGTCAGGAACTCCACCTAATATATATCTGCATGCTTTTTTGGATAGTGTTGGAGTTATCTGGGCAGTGAACAAAGGCCCAATATGAAAGTGAACTGGGGGTTGCAGGAGGGACTGCAATTTTATGTGCTGAACTAATGAGTAGTAATGGGAACGGCTAGAGTTCCTTCAGTATTTCCTCTTCTATTCCTTCTCTCTCCCCTCTAGTAAATCCAAGTCTGGCATATATATAGCAGATAAAGAGTTTTAAATGTACAATTTTATCCGAGTTTCTTTATGAGAGTAACAAGATCATCTGGTTAATAAATGCTTTATTCAGTCCTCTGCCTTCAAAACTCTGGCTGAATACCTTCTAGGCATTAAAGGATTATGCCCAAAGAGTTGTTATTCTTCCTGCCTGGGTTGGCCAGTGCAGGTTTACCAGCATTTTTCTTGGTGGACAGATTTGGACCTGATGGGAAAGTTTTGATGATCAAACTGGTAGCAAACAGAGAAGCAAGATGATTTTTTAGAAACATATTTCTCCACAAAAATGGCATTTGCATAACTGTTTTAAAACATGGAGAAAGAAACCCAGCCACAGTGATGTCATCACCCTGAGGCGGGTTATACGTCTCCCTGTTTCTGAGAAGTATGGTGGGGTCAGTTTTACCTGGTACGGTACAGTCCCTGGGGTCTGGAGGACTGCATTGTCACCTCTAGCTCCTGCGTGATCGCTGGTGAATGTGACGGGGGTGTCCTGCCTTAACTCTTGTGCTGAGGGCAATGTCTTCTAATGCAACACAATGATAGTGCACTGATGTGCCTGTAAAGGCATCGGTCTTTCCACTGCTTAGCCTCTGCCTTCCTCCCTTCTCACAGGTGAGAAGGTTTTCACGGTCTCTGCCCCTGTAACACTGATAATTCTCTTCTGTAAAGTAAAACCGCCCTGATTCTCTTGCATCTCATACCCAAGAAGGACGACACCTGAACTCTTCCCCCTCAGGGATGCAGCAGTGTTCCTGCAATGAATATACTGGAGACTCCTGCATCGCCACAACTGCACAGCGCTCCTCCTTTGATTCTTGGCGCAGCAAAAATGCTCCTATGGAAAGTGTTTCAAACACTCCGGACTACTTCTTTTGCTGCCGTGGGAGTTAAACCCTGAGGAAATCTGGCACATTTGTTTGGACATTTTTGCATTAATACAGTTACTGCAAAACAGTATTAACATGAGCATATGTTTGTTTTATAAAGTCTTAATATCATCCAAAAGAAAATGCTTTGGAACCATTACACAGATGCATGTCACTAGTGTACTTTCCAAGCTCTCCATCCACATTTCATGCTAAGCCTATGTATTCTATATTGGACCTTATTTTTGCCATCCATCTTAGTACTATCTCATCTTTCCTTTAGTGAGATTTTAATTTCATTTAATCTCCTCTAACTCAGGAAATTTTTCACTGAAGCCAGAGTAGTCCCTCTGTGTAAAACAAATGCTTATAATAAAACCTAAACACTATTTCACAGTATTACAACCTCTTCAAGGGACAGAAAAGCATTACATGAAACCATTAAAATTAATTGCTCTTTTTATTCAAAGTAGATATTGTAATTTATATTGAAATCCAGACTTCTACCCAGAGTGAATTTTGCTTTACCTACCTAAAGCTACCTAGAAGTTATACATCTAAACTAAGCCACACTCTAGATTCCCTTCAGGGTCAAAGGTAAGACAGAGGCTTTTCCGTTTTTTAGGATCCCATCTGAAGATAAGTATCAGACAGATGTGTGTATCATCCTGTAGAAGTGCCGAATTCCCCACACTGTAAGTACAATAGAAGCCTACACAATTAGTTTACACTTATTGTCTGTGTTACACCAGACATCTAAAATCATATGAAATGAATCGTGTTTCTCAAGTAAAGACCTTCAGAGGGGAGTAATGTGAGTCTGTTTTATATCAGCTAAGCATACATTCTAAAAAGACATTTTTTTTCTTCTTTTTTAATACATGTATGCAAATAAACTGTTTTACTGATTGATGACTGATCTTAGGAAACACACTGAAACACAGTACATGCTATAATGTGTAATTAATATATAGTTTTAATATCCCTTGTGTTTTTTTTCCATGATAAGAATAACATAGCCGGGGAATAACAGTATTTCCAAATGGTCAGCATGCCTAACTGGTCCAAATGGAGCCTCAAAGTTTCATGTGTACCGCCCTTAGACCTTGATTTTTTTTGCTAATCAGGTAATTGATATAATTTACAATGTTCTTTGGACATAAAAAGAAAAAGTAAAGAACGACTAAGGAGGATGCTAGTTACCACTAACTTATTCGGAAGCAAAAAGGCTCAAAAAGATGAAATCTGATGAAAATAAATACTTGCAAACTTTCAGGTTATCACTTTCAGACAGAAATGTCTCTAATGTTAATAAGGGATGTAGGCCAAAGGCTTCAGAAGTTGTTATTCTTAAAAAAAACATGATTTATTTGATTTTTTTCCAACTTGAATGTCATGAACCAGACATACATAATTATATTATTTGTCTTATGCAAGTGAACAAGAATAAATTAAAACTGGACATGTTGCAACAGGGCTGTTGACATTATATACAAAGTCTGCTTATTGTCATAAGATACTCTTAACCTTTAAGCCAAAATCTTTCAAAACTATTAGTGTTAAATCTAGCAGCTGTTGTCAAATTTTTCCCTTTCTCTGCTTTATGCATTGTGCTTTATTTGAAATGTTTGTTATATTTGTGTATATAACTTTCTGCAAGCTGTCCCTTGAAAGCTCAAAGGATTAAATGAATAGGTTGAGCCAGTTTAAAGGAACAAAAGTTAACAAATTAAAAGAAAACTTTCTAAAATGAGTGTGTAAACCATTAAAATATTTAGCTGTATTTGCATTGGATAGTTTCCTCTATATAAAACAATATGGATTGTTTAAATAAATGAGGTTAAGGGAAACTTATTTCTACTGTAAAGTTTATGAAAGCTTTAGGAATGATGGCCTCAATCCTTCAAACGCTTACATGTTTAACTTCAGACATGGAGTAATCTTGTCCTGACAGTGCTAGCCAGTCCTTACAGTTTCATCTTCCAGCAAGACAAAGACACAGAGGGCATCCAAAGACTGGAAAACGAGGTAAATGTTTCCCTTGTGCTTCTGTCTAGCCCTTGGCTGAATGTTTAAGCCACAGTCTCGAAACTGTGTTTTCTGGCTATTTATGAATAGCAAGTGAGTCCCTGTAGATATTATTACAAAAATAAACTCAAGTGGCAAAAGCCTCAGAGTTCACACAAGAAGTAGAAAGACAAGTTGTTAGGTTTTGGATTATTGTAGCATTTGATTTCTAAAGAGTTAGTCTGCAGGAAGATGAGGGCAGATGCTACTTGTTTTGTAGCATATGGTGTATCCTAAGCTGCTATACAGCATGCTGTGAAGTGGGCTTAGAAGAACCTTTATCTGGCACAGCCTAGAACACAAACACAAGCTTTTCTATAGCTAGTGCTGTGCCTGAAAAATCAGGTCTGATTACAAATTGAGGGATGGTTATGATCCGGTGCACCTATGCCTTTCTGAGGGCTCCCGTTATATTTCTGTCTAATTCAGCACTGTGCCACACTAGTGTACTGGCCACGCAAGGGTGACTTGGGCAGACCTCCAGGTACTTGTCTGTATGAAGGGTAGATATGTTGCACAGATTAATGTTATTTCTGTCTGAATTTCATACAGACACTCTCACGAACAGAGTGAGGGATGACTCATGGTATGATAAAGCAAAAAGCAAGGGGCTGGGAGCACACTTTCTCACTATGACACGTTGGTTTAAACCTCGCTGGGTGTGTAGAAGCTGCTTTTTATTCACATGGAGTTTGTAAAGCAATCAGAGCTCCTTTCTGGAAGGGGCCGCTGAGGCAATAGATGCCTCCATGAAGAAGCAGCCATGTGCAAGGTGGCAGTAGGAACTGGCTATATCATCCAAATGGGGTATGATTTTCTGAACTCAGAGTTTGGATTTGGTTACATTGCCACAGATTTTTTTTGTAAGAATTCAAGGAGGAAAAAGCCAAAAATATTCAGAAGGGAACGGTGAGCCAAAGGAGTCCCAGAGATACTAGGATTGTGTGCATGAAAGGAAGATTATGTTTAGAGATCTGGTTGAAGGATTCTCAGAAAGGGGAAGAAAAAATTAAATTAAACTAAACCCCATCTTCTTATTGAGTATTATTACTGAGCTCAGCAAGGACAGGCGTTTACCTTATTTGCAATAATCAAGGCTGCATCAAAGAAATATCTGTCTCAATCTGTTTTAAGAAGTAAAAGATGTTCTAAGGTGCCAAATTTTGCCTTGCCAAATTCCAGTTCCAGGTTACAAAGGATGGAACTTTCCAAGAACTTCGCAGGGTTACTCAGTAAAACCAGAGGGAACTTGGTACCTATTGTTTTTCCATGTCGCTTTGGTATTTCCAGCCAAATGGAATAACGTTCTCCCTGAAATTATTTTTTTATAGGTAGAATTGTAACTTGAGGTCCAAATGGCCTTTTGAATCTAGATTAGGTTTTGAAGTGCATATGTCAGACCAGTCTTTACTATTGTAAGCATGGGTTTTTAAAATACATTTCCAGACTTGAGTCAATGCCTTTTTTTCTCTCCCAGGGAAAAAAAAAAAAGAAAAAAAAAGAGAAAAAGCATGTATGAAAGGTTTTGCTTTCCTATGCAAGTCTTACAAATATTTTCACTAGATCTAATCAGTCTGACCTGCTGAGTACATGACATTGAATATAGGATTACTTTACAACTCATTCTCTTCATTATTCTTGCACTATCTAGCCTATTATTTCTCATATAACCGTTAAAAAATTAAGACCTCTTACCTGGCATCCACAGCCCAAACCAAAGAATGTTGACTTTATTCATGACTAGTCCGTCAGATTTCTCAGTTTTTCTTGCAGTCTCGATCACTGACATATAATTACCAGGAAAGCCAAGCAGGCTGTTGTTGAGTATATTCAGAAACTTGAATTCAGATAAAAAATGTCTGATCCATGCAAAAACACTATAATTCTGAAAAATGTACAGTATAATGTTAAAACTTTGGTATCACCTCAGTGCTATGTAGTTATAATTATTGAAAAATTATGTGGAAAAGAAAAGTAAGATTAATATCTGCCAGATCTCACAGGCTGGCACTCCACTCACAGGATGGATTCCTTTAGCTATCTGAAAGCCAACCATAAAGCCCAAGCTAGTTCTCTAGACTCCATCTATAATCAAAGGTGAAAATTAAACACCTTCAGAAGTAATCTTTTTTTATCTTAAAATGTTCTCTCCAGCTGCCCCTGTTTCTTATTCTTCAGGGCAGACAAATAAAATGCTTAACTTTATTTGCCTCCTATGAATCCCACCTTCATTTTTCATCTAACTGGGCAAGCCCATGCACCAGAGCTAATACAAGCGAGTTAGTGCAGTCTGCCACTGGGGACATACGTCCTGCTTTTCAGTAAATTACTGCTGCATGCATTTCAATGGGGCAGTGACTCCACTTGTAGTAATAGGCCTGGCTGTGTATTTCTATCCATCACTGCACTTCAGTAAAAAAGCATCTCACACAGGGGCGCTGGCAGAAGTTGCCCAGACCAGTTAGCAAAAAGAAATAGTTGCTGAAAATGATGCACAGAACAGAGAAGGAAAAATTATGACAAGCTAGGCACAAGATTATGTAATTTATGGGGTTTCTCCTGGGAACTTGATTAAATGTCAACATGAAGTAGGCAGAAAGGATCACACAGAGACAGGTGGGAGGGTGGATTTTGAAGACCAGGAGAGAGAATCTTTCAGGGATGCTCTGTCAGCACAGTGGTGAACATACACACAGCCCGAAACGTGCACAGACTCCTGACATCATTGCTCAGAGCCCTGCACAGTGCTCGCTGCAGCTGCCAAAGCTGCGTGGTGAAAGTCACCTTCATGCTTCATGCATCCGTTGCCTCTCCTTGCTGCCCCTGCTGCCAGTGACCCACCATTGTAACAGCCCCTGTGAATCAAAAAACGGTGAAACAGGGGAAAAGAAGAAAAATGTATCCAGGATAATTTTTAATGCTTGACCCACCAGCTGGGCTGTGCTCTCGTGCACCAAAGATCCACCTGTGGAGAGGACCTTGGCCAACAGATAGTCTCCCTTCTGCACCAGAGAAACTAGTGGTTTGTATTTTATTGTAATGGTTTCTGTCGCTTTTGGATGGCCTCCTCTTTAGAGTATGTGATATACACAGAGCGCCTTCCGCTGGCCTGTGGAGGCTGGGGAGGAGAAGGGTGGGGAGCCCAAGCAGTAGAATTTTGTAACATTTATTTGTTCGGGTAATTTACTGAGGGTTTACTAGAATAATCCCACGGAAAGATTAACTGTTCTTTGTCATAACATGGACTGGAAGCCTAAATTTGTTTGTAAAGCTCTAAAATGACTGTGGGCTGATGGAAGATACTTCGTTTAACAAGCTCACTGGTTAAAACGAAAAGCTTGTTTAGTGGCAATGAGTACTATCACTTTGTATTAACTGAGGTTCAAGTTCAGCTGTCTGGACACAGGCAAGATGCCTGCTCTCTGGTGTTCTTGAGGCAAATCTGGAGGAGGAAATGCAGATCTGAACAGCAGATATAAGGAAATTGTTTACCTGGGTCAGAAAACAAAAAAGATAGATTACAGAAAACATGTGGTTGCTATTTAATTTATGCTTTATCATTTTTCATTCTGACATTAACATAGTTATGAGCGGGGTGAGAGCACTGTACATTGTACGATGTAACATAAAATGAGGGTTACCACTCCTTGCCAGAGGAAACGTGATTCAGAAACAATTTGGGGGCAATTGCAAGGTGATGTGGCACAGAGAACCAGAAGCTATTGAAACTTTAAACATCATTTCTGGACAATATAAGACTTGCTGCAAAATGACTTGTAAAAACATGAAAACGTTACTTTCCTGACCCCAGAGAATTAGAAATCTTTAAGTATCAGTTCAAACAATGTCTCTTAAAGGGCACCACACTTTTTCATTGCCAGCTACCATTATTTTTAACAGTTTGTTAAACATACCGCAATAAAGAAAGATTAATGGCCAAGATATAACCCAAAAATGCAGAAGGCCACGCCGAGATCTATTACATGCAAGCAACTCAGTGGTGAGACATAAAGGGAATATTTAAGTAGAAAATTTATCCTCAAAACATTCATGAAAACCAAAGTAAGTTATTAAAATGGAAATTAAGATTTTTGGGGAAAACAGAGTAAAAGACATGAAAAACTGGAAAGATAAAGCATAAACAATGTTTTATGAAGGAGAATGGAAAAATAATAATAACAACAAGTTAGTTTAGGAATTGAAGGAATAGTGAAAATATGCAAGTATTGAGAGGATGAAGAAATGACAAAGATATACTTACAAAAATAAATAAGTATATTTAATATATAAGTATTTTTTTATTTAATCAGCAAAGGAATCAAAATCACCTGTAAGCCATCTCTTAATGTTTTCTCTAGAACCATACCTAATTTAAAAATTCAGAAGAAAAGTAATTTAAATAATGGGATTTATCTCTCAGAGTTGTTGCCATTTAAAATTTCATTGCCTATTTTAAGATATTTGTCTACTGAAAGTGGAGAGTCAAAAGGAGCTTCTCCAAATGGGAAATTATTCCGTATCTGGAGGATGAAACATCTAAAGGAGGAATATCTGAAGGTAGACACCTAATTTAAAATTGCTAGTCTTCAGTGTGATGGAAAACTGAGTGACTCTTTTAGGAGCTTTGGCTCAGTCCTGCTTGATCAGGGGGAATGAAGGCAGGAAGGGTTAATTTTTGTGTTGTGAAGATTAACCCTTGCCCAAAACCTCGTCCAAACCAGAGCAGTGAACCAGTATTCTGTATTCTGTACAACACATTTATGGGATTTGTTAAACTTGTGATTTTTAAGAATAACAGTCTTTTCACCTGCAGGTGCATGGTAGAAAAGCCTACTCAGCTAAACCCAGACACTTAGTTGCGTGGCGTTGCAAGCCAAAAGTGCTCAAAGTGATACTAGACTCATGTGCAATTGGAAGTCATGCCCCTTGATACGCTCAGGTTGTGCAAACTTTTGACCAGCTGTTATTGGTATTTTTAAATATATTAATCTTTTATACTCACATTTATTATGTATTGGTCCCTAAAGTGTTGCCTGCTCAGAGTATGACAGACTCTTTTGTGTTTACATTTTCAATATGAATTGAAAATCAGTGTTGGGAAAAAAATTATCTTTTGATTTAAAAAAAAGGTTGAGTCTTCAAGATTTTCTAGTCTCCACAGGGGCAAAATCAAGACCTTGGTTTGTTTTCCCTAAGAATGAGAATTGTTCACCAACACATATAGCGATCTAACGGCATTAGATCTCTTGCATCCTAAGATAATGTCCTCGATATCAAACTGCAAGCTATTTTGATGCCTTACTTTGGTTTTGGCTAGAACACTCTGAAAAAATAAATTGTTTCAAAACCTGTTCTTGTGAAAAGTCCAAGTTTGTTGTACCACCATTTCCTGATGAAAAAGCCATGCAGAGAAATCTCAGTAGGCATTTCAGGATACATTTCTGAGGTCTTCTTTACATTTCAGGGGCCTAAAACACACTTCCATTATGAAAGTTAAGAACCTCACAAAATATAATGACATGAAGAACTGGAACTTCAAGAAAAACAAAGCAAATAGTATTGGGTTCCTATTAAGGTCATGAAAGTATTAAAATGTAAGTAAGAGTCCTGATTGTATTTCAGTAACCAAACAAAGCCTTGTTTACGACAGTTGACAGCTTTGATTTTCCTTAATAGGAACATTAATTTTCAAGGGTAGAAAATATTCTGGTTTTAAAAGGGTTTCGTGTTTTTTTTTTTTTTTTGTATTTAAGATACGAAAATATTAGAAATTATCAGGAAATATTAAATGTTATCTGAATGATAAATGGCATGTGTATACTTGTATATACATATGTAGTAAACATACAGACACATGAAATTACACACCATTCCAGGTAGCAATTCTACTACATTTTCTCATTTTTTCTGGTTTACAGGCTGTCAGAGTTATTTTTTATTTCAGAACTTCTGTTCACTATGACGCTGCAAGCAAAACAGGAGGGATGTGCTTCAGCACTCTTGAAGCACATTGGACATTTATGGGCTGTTAGCCTGACACTCACATTCTCATGACCAGCTACATCTACTGTGCATATCCTGGTGGGGACAAAGCTGGTATAGAAAATGCAAAATCATCTGCTTTTTCCCTTGCGAATGAAGCTAGCAATCTGAGTCCCTGTCTGACTCAGATTTTTAGCTTAAGACAAATAGTTTAAACACAATGAATACTGAAATCCTGCACTACTTGATTTCAGCATCTTTGAATATGAAAGAGAATACACTATTCTGTGTGGCACATCAGATGGCAGTTATCATCAAAATGTCTTTGGGCCATCAGGCATTTCTTTGCTAAACAATCTCCATGTATTATTCAGGTTGCACTACACCAGCATTTAAAGAGATCTGGAAGCTGAATGATTTGGAGCGGCCAAGGGAGCACGTTCCTCCCACAGGACTCACAACTGACCTCTACATGTTCCACCCACATTCACCAGAGGGTGCTTGTGTGGTACAAGGCCAGGCTGTGTAAACCTGGCTGGCAATCCCATTTTGGGTCCAAGCTGTGGGAAAGGAAATAGAAGTCTCCTTTTTTCATCTACTGAAATGCTTTTAGCTCCTTTCAGATCTGCCATAACAACAATACACTTAAGGAGTACTCTAATGCCAGCTTAAACCTGTGTTCAGTACAGACTGCTAAAAATGCCTTTCTCAATTTGATACGCTACACTGATGTATTGCACCTTTCTGTATCTGTTTCATTCCCTCATGGTGGATGAAATTCAAAGGTATTACAGAAAGTAATAGCTAGCCCCAAGTGAGGCAGCCAAACATATAAATCTGGATGTACAATGAATATGATGTAGTCAAAGCTAATTAATTGCTCTATATCCATCATCATTCTGCCATTACAAAGTTCCTTCCCCTTCCTCTCAAGGGCTTTTTTCCTTCACTCTATACCATTTCTGACTTCTTTCCACTGATGTTCAAAGCTTTAAGGCTCTCTTACCTGAACCTAGGCTTCTTCCCCAGGTCTACTGGTATCATTTCCTTGCATGATTGTCTGAATTTCTTGCTGTTTTCTTCCAAGGGATGTGTATCTTGAGTTTAGTCCTGAAGATCCGAATTGAACGCAAGTCCTCAGTGCCTTCTGGATGTGGCTCTGCAGATGTTTGCTGCTCCTGCTTCACTCTCTGAGACCTGTTGTGAAGTCAGCAGAGATAGGAGAAGGCACTGTAACTACCTTGTCTCAGCACTCTTCTCCTCCTGTTCCAGTGGAGAGATGGCTAGGCAGGGAGCAGACTCGAGCCCTCCTCGTGCCCCTCTCCTTCCCGAGCAGAGGCGTAGGCACACCCGCAGAGAGGCACCACACGAACTGGCAGCTGGCACTGTCTGTCTCCCAGCAGCAGGGCATTAATAACCATTAACAAAATGCTATACAGTTCCAACATGATGTCAGCGGTATTAACCTCTGTCATTCCTGTATCAGCACTAGTGAATGATTGTTTTTCTTTTTTTTTCTTTAAAACTTACCTTTGAAATATCCCATAGTGTTAAAACCAACAGTGGCTTCTTAGTATAGCTCTTATTTTCCAATTTTGAAAACTGAACTATCAGGTATCAGTCGTGCCTATGCTGTGCAACAGCTGAATTTATCTCATTCATGATTTTTTACTGAGCTTTAAAAAGAAACAAACCAAAGCAAAGCTTTCACACGCTATAGACTTGTGAGCAGCTTTTGGGAGGTACCAAGGATTTGCCACCTATTAGAGAAAATAGGTGCAAGAGACGTGGGAGTTTTCTGGAACTGATAGTTTATAAGCAAATTACTCTGACCTGGTGTATTATAGCAAATTTGCTACTGCTTTCAGGACTATGAAATATAAGTATCTTTTCTCAGTTCACACTAGTAACCAGAGCACAACCAATTCTTTTTAAATGGTATACTCATAAAGCCTCTCACAATCTTACAGTATCTAGGTACGCATTGCTTCCCAGCTCAAAACAAAATAAATGCCAACAATATAAACAGATGACATAAGGTCTGTAGGGAGAGAGAGTCAGTATCATTTATTACAGTAATAAAGATAACTGGAATAAGATACAGTTTTCCATGTATTCAGCTACATCTGTATTCTTAGATCACTAATAGGAACATTCAGCTGAATTTCACTGTGATGATTCAGGGTCAACATGCCTTAAGATGACTTGAAAGATTGCAGGATTTTTCAAGACTGTCCTTTTCTTTGTTGTAGTTACAGATTAAGAAGGTTGTATTTTCATTGATTGTGTACTTTGTTACTTACTGGGAAACTCCAAGATATGAGTTATGCCTAATCCAAGCTCAGGTTAAGTGCAGTTACATCCCGCTATCTCCTACAACGCTTTAAGATGCCCACTTTATCACAGTGAAATCTTTGGTTCTAGAGAATAGGATGGGGCCATCAGACAAAAGTTTACATGGCAAACTAGTCCTGCCCATCTCCAGGTCTACACTCACCCTTAACAGCTACTGCATTTAATATGTACAGGGAGTGGACGTGCAAGACCAGATGGGATGGGAACGCTTTGCACTCCCATGCACTGCAACAGCACACAATGCTGTTGTTTCTCCAACTTTGGTTCAACGTGTTGGGCTTTTTTTTAAAAAATAAGCTTTACCTCTCCAAAAAAACCACGAAGTTTGTGTGATGTAGACCTTCAATTGAAAATTGAAAGAGCATATAGAAGATTTGCTACTTTTGGTTCCCGTATGTAGAGCAGCTGGTCCCAGTGGAATAAAGGCAAGGATAAACTCATCTTCTCCATGAAAAACATGGCAACAAGGGATACTGCCACCAAAAGCACAGCCTGCTCTGTACAGGTTCAGTACAAACCTCCATCACAAGGAGCATTTCAGGGTGAGTGAGCTGAGAGCACAGTACAGGCACCGCAGTCGTGTGCAAGCAGATGACAGGAGGGAAAGGATGTAACATCTGCAATTCTTCAGCCCTGCTGCAGACCTCCTGAGAAAGTGTATACTTCAGGTTAAATCAGGTCTTAGAGACACCCTCTACCAGGCAGTGAACCAGCCAGCAGCACCTAGCGAGAGGCAAATCCGCATCCCTGTGGAAATGGCAGAAGACTGATTAATTTAATCCCATGCCCTTTCTAAGAAAAGATAGACAGTGAGAGGCAAAATTTGTACACATGTACCAGTGTCTTCTTCCTTCTCCAGCCAAAAATAGGAGGAGCAGACTCCACATGTCCAGCCCTCCCCTGATCACAGCAGTCGGTAGAAGTAGTGGGGAGAAGGGGTTTTCTGCAAAGACTGTGCCTTTGAGGCAGCAGAAGGGCAAAGGCTCAGTTTTATGACTCTTGGCCCCAACACAATTTACCATTTACAAACTAATCCTCCTCCGTTCAAGAGCACAAGGCCTGCTAAAGCTCTCATGTCCACTTCTCTGATTCTTCATTGTCCACACTGACAGAGAGAAGCCGAAGGCCTAATCGGTGTGTAATTCAATCGTTGTCCAGGCTGTGTCACAGCACAATGCTCTGCTTGTAGTGCCACGGGCTAAGTCAGCCAGCTACTGTTATGCACCACAGCAGGTGTGAAGAATGTCACTCGGTCTAACTGTATGCTACCACTCTGTCAAGGTCTGTTTCTGATGCTACTTTCACTCACCACTTCATGATTGCTTTTCCTACTGGCAGCAAGCTAATTGTCGGCTGCGTGGTAAAAGGGCACTTTCAGTATTTTTGACCCTGAATTGGGAATTCCTGCACAGCATAACATGGGCCTCATACAAACTAAAACCCTCTGTCCTCCAGATCCCCAAAACATGGAGTCCTGCTAAAAAGCTCTTTATTTCCTTAGTCTTAATCCAGCAATTAGTAAGTCATGAGTTACTACACCCGAAGCACTTCACTCTGTTGTTCCTCACTGGACAGCACATTGGACATTGCTACACACCTTTTGGGAGTGGTTTAAATCCGCAAAGCTCCTTGGTATCTAATTACATTTAAATCAGCAAGAGACAGACACTTCAAAAAATTCTAATCCACATGTAGGTGGCTAAAAATCTCTGGAAAACAAAATTAAATGTGCTGCCACACTTAAATACAGATCTCGAGCCACTCTGAGAATGGCATTTCGTTTGTTTTCTAAAATAAATTTACTGCTCCAAAAGGAGTAGAAAGTTGCACTTTCATTTTTCTTGAGTCATACCACAGCGCAAGGCAGCCAAGGAAGAGCAGTAGAGAGGAAGAAGGCAGGGCAACACCTGCCCCTTCATCGCCAGTGAAGCAGCAATGGGTGTGTGTATCACCCCGCCATGCTACCGGGCAGATAAGCAGACAGTGGGGAACTATTGCTGATAAACCCACAGCAGCACAAGAGAACTGTAATTTGCTGAAACTGTCAAAACATAGGGACAGCAACCAGGAGCACATCAGAGGATGTCTTCCCCTTGCACAGATGTACACCACACCCTTGTAATAGTCATGCGTGATGTTCCTTTCCACATATAACAGTGACATATCAGAGGGATACGGGCACAGAAAACGCACAGAAACCCTCTATTTCTAATGAATCTATTTCCTTAACAGCCTTGAGAATTTCATTCATGTAGAGTTTCTGACGATATTTCTCTAATTCCTTAATTTTCCTGTAGAAGCAACACAAATAGGAGGAATACCTGATGGAAGGGCTACACTGGGACAGATGTTGTACAGGCCTGTACCAGCAGGACTAGTTTTTCATCTGAAAGGACAAACAAGTGAAGTCAGGTGGACAACCTGACCAATCCAAGAAGAGGATAAACCAAAATGAAAACAATTTCCCTGCCACCACACAGATGATCTTAAATCAATATATTTATCTGTCTAGAGTATTTCTATGTAATTCTGTACAAGAATTATGGTTACAAATCTTACCTAATCCTGTAAAGGGATGAAATATTCTGTCATACTTCCAAATCCTGGTAAGGCAGCAAGGAGATGAAGAAAGACAATCCAGCTTCTTACCACTTGCTACGGAAAAGGTCATAATATCATTATTCAAAGTATGAATTGGACATCTGTATTTACAATGTTTAGCAAGTCTTGCTTAGTGCTGAAGCCAAGCTGCTCATTTCACTCATACTCATCTACTGTCATCATTGACGGCTGATTTCCAAACATGGCCAGACACCAGTTTACATGGCGGTGTCATGAGACATTCTTGCATCCTGAATCAGGATTTAGCAATGCCATGTGCTGAGCCTTAGAAGCATGCAGAGCATTTGCAACTGAGCACCTGTGGAAATCCCATTTCCTGACAAAGAGAGGCCTCCAATATTCATGTTTTTCTCCTGCTCTTAGGCCATGCTGTCATGAAATATGGCCTGAATAATCCTTTTAAAGCTACACAGGTAAATGTCCTTGCTTAGCATTTACCCCTCCTTAAGGAGGTTCAGTGGGAACTTGTTTGAGCAATCAGCAGAGACACACAGAATGAAAAGCCTGGCTGATTGGGGTATGACCGAAACCATGCACAGGGTACGGATACAAGGTGGACATGCAGGTTATCAGAGAAACAGGAAGGACTCTGGTACCTTTAGTGAATATAGGTAAGAGAAGAGGAGCCTAAGGAGTCACATTAAATCTGGTGCTAATGCTGACGGTGACGTATGCAGGCACAGCCAAAAGAGCGACCAGTACACACTCATGGAAAGGGAGGCCAGGAGGGCTGTTGCTGGCAGCATGTGAACAATTAGAGAGTGCAGGACTGCAGAGAGACCTCTCCCAGGTCAGTGAGAACAGTCCAAGGGGGCTAAGTTGAAGGCAGGCTGGAAGGGACTTAGAAGGAGCTGGTTGTGAGGCCAGCAATAGGAACGACTTTCAACAGCTTACACTGTAAGACTCTGCTCTGCAAGACACTCCCAGAGTACCTCCTGCTGCAGGTCTGGGTTGCCCTCACTCTAAGCTGCCTTCTTCCCTTTGAAGGCCATGATTCCCTTATCCCAAGAAACCTGCATCCTTGTCTTGTCCCCCTCACTCTAACCCTGTCTTGCTGCTGCTTTACCTCTGATGGGGACTGTCTGTGCCCCCTCCTTAAACTCTGGCTGCTACATCCAAACCATCCACATCTCTATATGGCCTCACATTGTCTCCTCACCCTCCATTTCCCTGACAACGTCCCTTGTGGCTGCTCCATAATCCCAGATTATCTCTGCTTTTTTTTTCTTCCCCTGATGCTGACTTCGGCAACGTGAGTGTGAAGCCCAAGCTATCATATGCAGCAGACTATTAGCCTACGCACTGTTCTGCACCCAATCTCCAGCTCACTGGAGCTTTAAACCAACGACTCCAAACATTGAACAACTGCGAAACACTACCAGCCCTCAAAATGTCCCACAACCCGCCACGTATCTGTATCATATCTTCAACTGACAATACAGGTTTGGCAGTTTAGAGATCAATCATTTGTCACGGTCCTGCTGGTCTGTAGTTGCTCCTCAGGCTCATTTTGGGAACTACCATCCATCATGGTGCTGTGCAGACTCAGTGCACGCAGAGTGACAGCCACTATTTCCCATTTCCACGAGGAAATGCTAGAACAACTTTTGTCTGCTAAATGCTGGGTACAAAAATCAGGTCTTTGTGGCACACTCCCTTTTCCTTCCTTTCTGCTGATCAGCTCTTCCTGTGGGTACTTCAGGGGACCTACCCCCTCCTCTTGGGCATGACAGTGTACATTCAAACAGCTGCTAGGGCTGGATGAAGCACCTGCTCTGGGCAACAGCAGCTGGAGTTCATTTTGGGTCCAAAGGGCCGAGGCCAAGCAGGCTGACCGCATGTGCTCTAATCCAGTATCATCACCAACTCCACCAACAACAGGTGCCTCTTTGAAGAGGGAGGGAAAAACTATTTGGGGAGGAATCAGAGCTTTATAAAGGACTTTATGGGCCAAGTCCTCAGCTGGTACATGCTCGCTTAAAGCATGTAGTCTCTTGAAGTTACAGAAGTAATGCTCATATACACCAGTAAAAGAGCTGACCCACTCTCGGTGCTGCTTCTCTTCTTTTTGGTTTTCCTAAGGATTTTTCACCTCTTCTCTTTGCACTGATCTTCCTTTAAAAAATAAAAGAAAGCTTCCTTTCCCTCACTTCAGACCAAACAGCTGAAAGTCACAAGCTACATATACCAGACTTCAACATCCTCCTCTGCATAGATAACACAATCTTACCATTGCCTGACAAGATGTGTCCCTCAGTCCTGCTTGAGTCCTGGCGTCCAGATCATGAGCACACCATCAACAGGAACAAGGGCGATCCCATTCTGGAACAAATCAAATCAATCCCCATCAAGGTCCCTTCAGAGAAGTCTTTCAGCACAGGTGTCGTAAGAATTGCCATGCACTTGCTCGGGCCAGTGGTCCACATAGCCCAGTGCTTTATTTCAATGTACGGCCGCTACAAATGACATGGGAAGTGGGCAAAAAAAGCCTGCCAGAAACAGCTATTGGCCAAATGGGCTCCAAGGAAAATTTCCTTCTTATCTCATTTTGCTAGAAGTTGGTTTATGACCCAAATGCATACAAATGTAAGTCCCTCATAGTGCATTACTGATACATGTTCATATTACTGAAAGCCTCCATGTTTTTCTCTTTTCTGAGTCCTGCCATTCTGAGCTCCAAAGGTCATTTCTGCAAAGCCGGGTCTCACTCCTTGCAGTTACTCTTGTGCCCGTTTCTAGCAAACCTGGAAGCTCTCTGGAGCCTGAGAATGGGGCTGGATTCAGCACAGAGCACTGTTAAAAGCACTCTGCTCACACAACATGCGTAAAAGCAGGCTTTCCGAATTCCCGTCGCTGCACTATTGGAGGGAAACATGACCTCACTACAAGCTGCTCACGTGAACAGGTCACAGCCTTCAGAATTTTGTATTCCAAAATTTATTTTCCTGAACTGTACATCTTTTAATTCATGACTTTCCCAGATTTAGATTTAAGTCACTTTCCACTTGGGACCACGTCTCAGCTGGGCTGTATTACAAAAAGAAGCAAAGCGGCGACAGTTGAAGGAGCAGAGCTGGTGGTGAGAATAGCACAGGCAGAAAAAATAGTCTCCAATCCACAGCAGTTACTGGCATCTCATCCACAAGCATACACAAGTGTAAACTGTACTGTGTTGGCTTGCCCATTTAAATAAGTCTCCAGGAATTTCCCTTGACAAACACTGCAGTACAGGCTAGACAACGCCATTTCCTCACCAATGAAGAGGCATTCACACAACCACACAGGAACATCCAGTGCTAGGAACATACTGTCAGCTGCTGCAGACTCACAGATTCCCTTTACTGTGGTTTAACCACAGTTCCAAATTTGGAAAACATGAAAGCATGTACATATACACAAAGCAGGCAATACTGCACACACACATCAGTTTTGTCAACGTATATGCCTGAGGGAACCACATGGCCATCGCCACTTTGCATACTTAATACTGAGCAGTATGGATACCTACATGTTACGGCCCTTCACAGCAAAAGCAATAAAACACTCCCAGCATCTGACAGGCACAGAGCTCTTCCTAACCCTCTGAATCCTCTCTGCGGCTTGCTGTCACTGGGCACATTTCACGCAGGCCAGCTGCACAGGATTTATTCAACCGGTTTTGGAGTATCAAAGCTAACTTTTTTTTGTCTTTGCCCCAGGCAGGCGCTTGGTATGCAGGATTTAAATCAGAGAACAAAATGTTCTGTGAAATTTGTAAATACTCTGCACAGTAATTTCTAAATTCTAAAGAGGATAGCTAGTGGTTTAAAAATTGGAGCTAGTGGTTTAAAAATCAAAAAGTAAAGCATTTCATTGCATCACTGTGAGTAATTCTGGTCTTTAGGACGCAGTGGCATAAGTAACTTCCTAAGATTATCAATTAATGGTGCTGACTGCTTTAAGTGATAGGAGCCAAACACACTCTGAGTTACACCTCATAATTCCAATGAAATCAGGAGAATGCCCAATTCAACAAGTGCTATGCATAAAGGCACTGAAATCAAAAACAATTTGTTAGATCCTTGCAAATTGGCACAAAAGACTTTGCCTGGGACACACTACCACAAACAGACTACAATCTAACAGCTACCATTAGAAGATTTTTATAATGTATTTAAAGCCATGAAAATGGAATCGGGCAGAAAATGATAGTGAAACAGATACCCTGAGGAATCACAACACTTACACTCCGAAGGATAATAAGTAGATGGCCTAAATGAAGTGTTTTTGAGCAGAAAGCAGCAATAAAGGGTCATTTGTGATGGGAACTAGAAGAGGTATTACTTCATTGGAATGTAGCATAGCCTTTAAGGTCTGTGATGTTTGAGCGAAATTATCCACTTCTGTTTTGTCTGATTCACCACCACTGAATCCATACTAATACAGAAATTAAAACAAACATTTAGCTGATGAATGTTCACATTAAAGTTTCAAATAAAGAATCTTTTCATGGTTTTTTTCTCAAGCAGTTTCATTTAAACTTTGGAAGGATTCTTTTTCAAACAAAACTGTGAAAAGAGTTCGTTCATTATTTTTTGGTGATTATGAAAGCCAAAACATTCAGAATCATTTCCTCTTCACCTGCAAACACTTCACACACCTCTTGCCACATCTGTGACTTTAATTTCTTCTCTCTCAAGCCAAGCAGCAAATGGCATCAGTCAAACCATTTAATTCCCAGGAGTACCTGTACTTCAGAGGCAGGTGCTTGTGGTACTAGCAGCGACTCTGTGAACATTGATTATCAGCAGCATACAGCAGCAAGACAGTAAGTGGTTTCTGGACCTTCACCTGTTGCCCGTAGTTTAGTTCCACTAGCCCAAGTGTTCTGAGTATGTACAGAGTGCATCTGCTCACGCTGACCTTGACGAGGTAGGTCTGATGCTCCCTCAAGGGCCATCTGGAGCACAGAGCGCACCTACCAAGGTTTAGGCTGCCTGGAAGGCATTACCTGCAGTCACTGACTTCAGATGGCACAGACTGTAGAAAAAAAGGCACTGCCTGTTTCAACACGTCAAGTCTTATTTTCTCATTTGTCCAAAAGTAAGCACAGATTCCTACCCACAGCTGTGGAAGGGAAGGTAGAACAGAAAGGCAAGGTATACAAATTATTACAGACTTTAGGCAGTTTGGGATTGCACAACCCCCTTATGCAACAAGTTGCCTGGGGTGGGCCACATGTTTTCAGAAATTCTACAGAATCCCCTTAAATTTGCTCCAGTGCTGAGACCCAGTAGCTTCAACCTGCAGTAAGTGACTGGACTTAGGATACGCCACAGACAGATGCAAGGATGAGCCTTAAGTTTGCTGGCCTGTGCTTTTTTAAATGTTGCTTGAAATAACAAATCGCAAAATCTCAGAGACGGATGAACCCTGCCAATTTATTCTAACTTACTTCTAAGCACAGCCTCTGTAAAAAAATCAAACGGATAGTATCAGCCAGTACCACTTGAAATTAATAGTCCACTTACAGCCGAAGTGTATTTATAAGAGAAGAAATGGAGATTGAAGGGCCGATGCTGCTGACTAGGCTGCAGCCTGCTCAGCCTGGCTGCCAGCCCTCCGCAGCCATCGGGCAGGGTGCACAGACAGCACAGCCCCACGGCCCCAGCTCCCCTGGCTGCCTCTGCCCAAGCCAAACCGCCGGCTTCCTCAGCGTGGGCACCGGCACAGCTCTTAAGGACACAGACGAGCTGAGAAGCCCAGCCGGCACACCGAACAATTTTGTAAATGCAACGAGAAAAGAATATCGGAGACCAACTCAGTGGAGGTCAACTGTCAACATTTAAAATTGCATGGGCAAGAGTGATACATGCTTAAGAGAAAATAGTGATATACAGCTCCCAGACACAAGTTAGTAGCGGCCACAGTGCAGTTTTACGTGCAGTCCAGCATTAAGAAGCCTACGCACATGTACACAGCCACATAGTCTCAACCACGGCCATATGCAGCTTGACCCGAGATGCAACCAGAGAGCTGAAGGTGTCAAATGCAAACTGGCCTGAGGAAGACCAACAGCCGCAGCCACGAGTTGACCCATGCGGTTAGCTGAGACACATCTTCCAGGCTTGACCGCAGAGCTCACGCACACCCACAGCCCCCAGACCTGCTGTTGGCATGGAGCTCTCTCGGGGGCACAGAAGGGAGGGTGGGAGCACGCGGAGAGGACAAGTCTGCCTGAGCACTGTGACTGTGGCAGCAGCTGAAAGGAGCCCGCAGGGCAAGAGAGAGCAGGGAGGGGTGCCTGGGGACGGGCAGGAGGGCGAGCGCAGGGGCTGTGCAGGCAGGACGGGCCCTGAACACCAAAGGCACAGGGCAGCTCTGAGCACCAGCCACAGAGGCCACGGAGGCTCCGGCTGCGCTGCAGGGCACGGGGCCTCTCCGGCCCCCGCAGCACCCTGCCGAGTAGGACTGAGGATGCCTGTCTCCTCACCACAGCACCTGAAGGTACCTTCCACCTCTGCTGTTGCAAGGGTCCCATGGTAAAAGCAAGCATAAATTACAGATAATCCAATTCAAACACCACAAAAAAGAAAACAGCATGAATTAGGAAACCCTTCTATACCTGTTCTGTGACACAAGGCTAAAGATAAGCTTTGCTTGTATTTCAGAAACTCTTACAAGCTTGTCTCCTATGTTTGTTTCAGACACCTCGTAGACACGCGCACAGGCGGTGGGCATATTCTGTTGAAGGACAGATTTCAACCAGTAAAGTTTCGAAGAACTCTGTATATCACAGTGGTTTATATTATCCAGCGTTTGGAAAGTTCCTTAAGGAAGAACTTCATTACAAAAGAAGACAAATGAGCCAACTTTCAATATCTGTGCCATGCAGACTTGTGTCAAGGAAGCCTAAGGAACTGAACTGCCTGAGATAAAAGTTACATCAGAGGCGCAAAGTGTCGCAACTTTATCAGGCTACTGATGCAAAGCAGGAAAACTGAATGAAAGCTAGTAACACATGGCTGTTTCCAGCACAACTGAAGAACATTCTCAAACCTCTCAACTAGCTCTAAATTCTGCAGTAATGGATGTTTTCCAAATACAAAAATATCAATGAGAGGAACAAAATCTTTGACCCTCTAGAAAAGGAAAGCAACAGGAGACTAAGCTTTGGAGCATTTGAGGCGAGCGTCAAAAAAAGGCACTTCAAAAACTACTTGCAAAATCAAAATTAATCCAAGTATTTTACAAACAGGATTTCATTGTGGTACTTTATTTTAGTAAATTGAATATATATACACTACTGTATATATAAATTGAATATATGTAATAACAGCACTGCATAGTATTTTTCAGTACCTACAAGCCCCCAAAATAAGGTCCTATCTGCTCTGTTTGATACCAACAAGATCAAGACTGACTTCAAAGGGACTAGGGTTTAACTTTTGCTTTTGTGAAATCCTTCTCTTGTATCGCTAAAACATGCTGATTTCACAGCACTACAACAAACTGGACCTTTCCATTTGCTCAGTGACCTAGAGACAAAAAGCATTTTCCAGAACGTCCACCTCACAGCCTGGTCACAGTGCTAGTGTCACCCCAGGGCCTTCTCATGTTTTGCTGATGACTACTTTTACTGTGAGGCGGTTATTTTTCTCTGCTTACCTAAATAGTAATCTCCCAAATTTCAGGCTGCTTTTTTAACTTTATGAGTCATACAGTGCAAAAAGGCAACAAAACAACTCAGAAATCCTGCTGGCTTTTCCTCCGTGCAAAAAGGAGATAAAAAAGAGTGGGATCAGATGAAATAGTGAAATCAAGCACCTGCTGAGAATGGAAGAGCATACAGAAAAATGGGTTAGGTGACTTCAAGTCCAACACAAACAATTGTGAATTCATGGGTGTTCACGTGAATTCTCCATTTCCTGCCAGAGAGCTTAGGTTTCACTTAATTATGAAACAAAATCATGAATGAAGAAGGCTAATTCACAGGCACACATATCACACATTTATTTATTTATTTATTACTTTTTCTTCATGTGGCCCTCCGTTTTCATCATAGCTATTGACAGGCACTGAATTATCACTTAAGAAAAAAGTTTGGCAGCATTAGATACACTATTTGCAAAGCACATGAAAAATCTGTCACAGACAGAAAGAAGCTAACAGATGGTAGCTGGATAGAAGCAACGGCCACAGCTCTTCCTATATGTGGTTAAAGAACAAACAATATCAACTCCAGATTACAAAGCGCATCTTAAAGAGCCTAGCTTTAAATGAGACAGAATCAAGGTAGAACATGGCCAGACGCAACTAAATGTTCACAAAGTACTCTCAGTAGAAAGGATATTTTCAGATTGCTAAAGCCTACTGACAGTAACAGTCCTCTCTGCTGCTCTCTGCCAAAGAATAAAAAGAAAGCGGGTCTGGGTGCGGGGGGGTGGGGGGTAGGAGAGCTTATTTTGCTGCAGTTTTAATTGCAGTTCTGTATACCATGCTGTGGTTGTTTGGCTTCCCACTTTGCCATACACTTCCAACACTCTTTAAAATGGGTTGTACCAAAATCATGCCAAATCATAAAAACAAATAAAGACACCCTTCATCAAGGCATGTGCCTAACATTACGCATCTAAATAATCCTAGATTATGGGACTAAACAGGGTCAATCACGCCACCAACCCTATTTACAGATGTCACCAACCCTTTTTGCAATGACTTGCACATAACTATCTGCTCTTGCTCTCCCTTGATCAAGATCACTCAGTGCCCAACCCTCCTCACCTCAACATCAGTTCACTGAGCAAATCCGTAAAGTACTTTCATACTTCAGGATTTAGTGGGAGTAAGGATCTAACCCATATTCACTTTTTCTATGAAAGTCACATATAGATATTGTTACCCAAAGCAGGCAGTAACTTCTCTGAAGCATACAGTTTGGGAGAGAGATACAAGGCTTTCCCTCCAGCTTAGGGCAGGTGGGAAAAAAAGCAACTTATCTTAAAAGCAACTCTACCTGATAGCAGGCAGCTGCACTTACTCCAGGCCATGCTGAAATGTTGTAACTAAGAAACTGAACAAAGTGCTTGTTCCCCAGGATATAGCATTTCTTCAAAACCAAGACTTGAAATCACGAGTTTTTGGAACAGATGATGCTCTCCTCAGCCCAGATACGACCAGCATGTGACACCACCTCATCCCACGTAGCAAGAATCCCTGCACTGCTTTGTAATGGAATTTTTTCACAATACATTTGATTATAGTGCTAATGACACGTATTTCCTTTAGTTCTACGAAGCACAAAGCAAAACAAACTGAACAGCATTCTCATAAAAAGAGGGGTTAAAGAACGTATGGAGATTAAGGAAATTTAGATTCAGTTTTCAGATCAGTCCCATACATCATAGGTGGCCTTAAGAAATGTCTTTGCATCTTAGTTCTCCACCACTGAACTGGGATAACCTAGTATCGACTTCCAAGGGACCAGAAGTCCACTAATACAGATACAAGCATCTATGAGCTGATATGGTCAGAAATTATTGTCATGAATGCCTGCCTAACGAAATACAACCATAAACTTTTCCACAGAGACACTAGCTAACTTGCTTTCTATTGCGATTTCACACTTCAAATTATTTGGACTGTCCACAGAAAGGAGGTCATCAAGTATTCTATTTGGATTAGGATGTCAGTGCATTCATGCACACGGACACCACACTTGCTCTTCCTCTTCTGAGGCAGTCAAAGGATTATTCTGGAATAATAAAACACCAGCAACTATTTTACTGGCTGAAACAAAGACAGATGGAATGGAGGGAGCTAAAGGTAACTCACAGAAGTACATCTTCCCAGCAAAAGTCCCTAGTGCCCCAGCAAAAAAGAGGACCCTTACAGAGAACTGCAGAACAAGGTCATAGTGTTGAACTGTCTTGCCAATGAATATATAGTAACTCATGAATTTAGGTACTTTAGCCTTGCAAACATTACAGGTATACTTTACTCACATGCAGTTTTATTCAAATACTTAAAATAGGCATATGCTTGAATGTTTGTTTTTCAAGTGAACTAAGCACACTGTTTTACACTTTATTTACTGAAACTTCTAATTTAACTACAGCATGAATAATTACAAGAATGAAAAAATGGACAGCTACAGCAAACAAAGAGGGCTGAATACCACATGAGATGGAGGCACCGAACTAGAAGTACCGAAGTTTCTCATGAGCAATTTTCTCACATCTTTACGTGACTGCTCTCAGACGATGTGTGCTCTCTGGTCCAGGGAGTCAGATCCAATAACAATTAAAATGTGCAACGGAAAAACGATTCTGCCCTTAGCATCCTGGGTTGGTGGGGGAGTGGGGTGATCTGCTAGAAAAGTATTCCGCAGAACATCACGTAACATTAAGCTTGCTAAACAGAAAGTCACTGAACAGAAAATTATCAAATTTGAAGAGTATTGAGATTACTCATATTGCCACTGCACTGGCTTGAGCCTTGTTAAAGGGAAATAGACGCTCAAGCAGTAACACGCAGCGCTCCACCCACACGGTAAGCAGCTGATAAAGTCAGACACCTGTATTTTGCAGCTACTGTGCGAACCGAGGATGATCAGTTGCTAAAATACTGAAGGTGGTTTCATCTGCCTAGATAGGACCAGTTCGACACAAGCGTTTTTAGTGCTAAACCAAAAAAGCTAAAGCATTTAACCCCGTAGCCAGCACCTGTTCAGACACCCTGCTGAGTTCCCGGGCCTTCTCCGCAGATCGCTCCCTCCCCGCGACGCACCCGACTGCACGCCACGGCCCGCTGCGCCGGCCTCGGCCCCGCGGCGCCGGAGAGCAGGAGTCCCGCAACGAGCTGCGGAAATGCCCGCTCCCGACGCCCGGCCGAGGGGACGCGGGCCGGGGGGCTTCGCGG
>Ga0181612_117314_pt1 | contig 28995 bp, 10 predicted proteins | sample HoacroProtozoa21_FD_119630 | JGI IMG/M metagenome (GOLD analysis project Ga0181612, IMG submission 119630) | Hoatzin crop microbial communities from Cojedes, Venezuel. Combined Assembly of Gp0051906, Gp0051904, Gp0051908 | reverse complement strand
GGGAGGCGTGTGGTGTGTGCCTCCGTGCGCCCGGCCCCGCAAGGGGGGTTGTGGGGTGTGGGCCCCGGGTGTCGCCCCATTGGGGGGGGGGGGGGGGCACCGCTGCCCAGTGAAGAGGCCCGAGTCAGGCAGCTGCGAGCGTAAAGGTGATTTTGCTTCCCGAGAATAAAGGGCAAACACCAGCGCAGGGCCAGATGGGAGAGCTGGGAAGAGCTGGAGCAGGTGGAGCTGTGGCCACTGCCCCTGACTACCTGGGGAAGGGGAGGCAGATCTGGCTGCTGCCCCGCGAGTGCTGGGCAGCGGCAGCGGCGACGCCAGGCCTTGCCTTCTGCTGCAGGCACCAGCGGCAACAGGCACCGGCCATCTTGCTGCGCCTGCCCCTTTCCCTTACTTCTTGTGCTCTAATGCAAGAGGCTATAGAGGGAGGGCAGGCTGCCTAGGGCAGGGTGGGGGATGAAAGCAAAGCAATCGAGCTGCGATGGATATCTAGGAGGTCACTTCACAAAGAACAGTAAAATATTCCTGTCTCGTTCTTCCCTCAAAGCCCGGGCAATCCCTTGCCTGCTCTTCGCAGCTGCCTGTGAGCACAAATGGGTACGACGGAGCGTCGCCGGCTGCAGAGCTGCCCGCAGCTGGCAGGCAGCGTCCTGCTGGCTACCCCTCCTGATGGAAGCGAGTAGCTGGACAGAAGATCGATGCTTGCTCCTTGCTCACAGGCAGCTTAAAAGCAGCCTAGCCTCTGTGCCACCACCCTCAGATTCAGGCAGCTGCACGCCGGTTATTTATTTGTCTCTTTTTCAAAGTGCCTTCCCCACCTTAGCCACTGCCGCATTTCAGGTGCAAGGCCACGCAGGCATGCGGTGATCACAAGCTGTGTTCCCACGGTTGTGAGTCTATAATGAAAATAACGACATTACAAAAGTAACAAGTGCTGCAGTTTATTTGCCTCCAAAACCTAGAAGCTTTAGAATTCACTGGGGGATTTAGTGAAAGTCACAACGGCTGGAAGTTGGTTTTGTTTTACTGTAATCGTGAAGGCTGCAGGGTGAAAAATCTAGAAAATTTGTGGATTTGTCTATAAAAACTAAACCAAAACTTCTTTACAAGGTAGAACAAACTCAAAACGGAAAAAATACAGCCTGATAAAGGGTGGTGTCACAAATGAGATAAAGATAATAATAGAAACATTCACATTTTCTGTCTATTTTAGCTGTAAGAAGAGAGACATTTTCCAGTCAGGAGCTCTTCACCAGACAGAAGGGATTACCCTCACTGAGTCAAAGCTACCACTGATACTGAATGCATAAAATATAGGCCATTGCCTGAAGTGCATTTTCAGGAGCATCCCATAAGGATCCTGAGCTTCACAAAGTCTTTCATTTCTTATCCTCTTAATTGGGGTATTTCAAGAATGTATTTGGAAAAGCCTGGGATTTGATAACATGGAATAGAAAAGGACCAGGAAAGTACTAAAGTACTGGCACAGGGTGGAAGGATCCCCCTACGCCTCCCCGGAGCTGATATAGATATGTAAGGAAAGAGCAAAGACTGCCATCTCTGAATTACCTGTGAGAGCAAAGACACAATGTTGACAGGAAAGAAATACGATTTTTGGCAAGGTAGTGGGAAAATGGCCCTTCTAAAATATTTTCCTCCAAAGGTCTCAGAGCAGTTTGAGAAGTTAAACTATAAGGAAAAATTATGAGGACTCATCTAAAGTATAAACTCAGTTAATTGTTTTACCCATCAAATGGTTCAGCAGCAGTGATTATGCTATAATTTATAACTCATTTCTTAGTCCGTGCAAATTTACGTCAGTACTTCTCTGAAAATTCCCTGACAGTAATTTATGCAGGCCAAAGTCATATTCTGTCAAATGTGTCTCAGGCTATCATACTTCATCTATCCTTCAAAGCCAATAAGAGTAGACACAGGGAATTTTGAAAAAAAAGAAGTTAAAATACCAGTAGAAGAGCAGAAGTCTTTTCTAATGAGTGAGATAACGCTTGGGATAAAAAAAAAAAAAAAGATGAGGGTGGGTTTCAGACTGTTCTGCTGCTATCTGCTGCTCTGACATCTTTGAGTATAAGAACAGCAGATTCCTAGAGGGGACCTGGTGTTTGTGGAGGAAAGGGAGCAAATGTACAGTTGCTCTCAAATCTACAAATGCTCAGAGGGGGATGGCTTGAAAAAAAAAATTAAAGCTCTATGGAAAGAAACAGCCCAGCACCGTTTTTCTTTATGTAGTTCCTACATAAAATGGAATAAAGAACATGAAGCAAATGCAGTGTTCAAGAAAAAAAAAAAGGAAAATTGTAATTATTAACATGCCTGCTATTCTGCACTGTTAACATCTTGCCATTGTGTAGAAAGATTGCCACAAGGAAGAACAAGAAGCGTGAGAAGTGTAGAATCTTAACTGAGATTTCCATCCTAAGCAGAACACCATAATGATTGCTCATTCGTTTGACATTCCTCCTCTCCCTTACTCAGCACTCTGTATGGCAGCATCATCCTGTGATATTTCTGGGTAACCTACTGGTCATTTGCCAGCAAAACTAACAGTTGACTACTCTGCCCTAAATATCAAGCAAGCAGTTACATTCTCTCTAATTCACACCTTCAACCACCAATGGGCACATATGAGGAGGAACGGTCGTGCAGCGCTGGTCACACGCATTAAGCAGCTGTGGGGAGGGGTGATCAGGTTCAACATTTTTTGTCACGGTAGTAATAATTTGCCATGAAATACAATGAAAAATTCATTAGTTCTTACTTCATTGGATTCTTTTCTTTTTTTTTTTTTTTTTTTTGCATTTTATCTCTTTCCCTTTTTCTTTCTTCCTTTATGCAGGACAGAATCTCCCTCTTCAGCTGTCTCAGAGTTGGCTCTGTCTGTCCTGAGGTGTGCTGAGGTTGCGGTCCAGCTTGCTAACCATCTCCCAGGGCTGTGGTAGCTCCAGTTTTGGTCTGTAAGCACTTGCAGAGGAGCCGTCCCCACTGGGTGAGACTTGGCAGCCTCCCCTGCTCCATGAGTCTGGAGGGTGGTCAACTGCATCGCGGCAGGGCGTGAGGGATGGGTGACAGGAGCACCTTCCACCAGCTACCCTTCAACCAGCGGATGCTGCCTCCTCTTTCTGCCCAGCTGCCTGCGTGTGCTCCTCCCGTCCCCGCGAGATACTAAATGGGTCGGCTCAGTACCTGACTGACAGTGAACAGGAGCAGTGCTCATGTGGTCATGCAGAGGTGGGACATGGCTTAAAAGACTCTTCCTTGGCACCTCCGAGCTATGAGCCTGCCAGTGTGAGCATAGCTATGGGGCAGGAGGTGTGTTGGGTCAAAATACTGAGTACCTACAGGGCTAAGCAAACTGAGGCAGTGTACAGTGTAGACGTGGACTTCTGTTGGACTGTTCTTTCAGCATATCCATTTCTCAGGACCAGCAGGTCATTCTACGTATGTACATAGAGATATATCCCCCTACACTTAACTGCTGCTGCATGCTATGGTGTGTCCTGCAACATCTGGTCGTCTAAATCAGGTACTACTGGAGACCTGTGATTCCCATCCAGTCTTTATACCTGGATTTCCTTTCTCAGAAGCCAGGAATTACACAAGTTTTGGGTGGTGTGTGCTGGAGTCTTGACAGTCTGGAGTTGGGACTCAAGCCAGAGGAGTTATGCCAGCCTGAGCATCCAGGGAAGCTGGAAGTTGTCCTCTAGCCTTTGCCGGTGAGGACTAAGCGGAGCAACTCACTTTTACATGTATCAAGTCAGCATGCAAGAGGTTAAGCATATTAAAAAAAGTTTCAAGATACTTTCCCTAGAAACTAGTGTTGCCTGTAGTCATAGAGCAGATGTACTTCTTTGGAGCAGCTATAAATCCTGTGAGTACCCTAGTAAATACACTACACATTCATTGGAACGATGTGCCCCACGGATTTAAACTGCATCTTACCACTTTTTCCTGAAAATAATTATCATACCTATTAGAGGCTATATTTGGGATTTTTAGACTTACGCATACATCTGCTTTCCTCTCTCTAGACAGATATGCTGCCATGAAGGACATGTGCACTGGCAGCCTGATTTTCTCCCCGAAGAACAGGAATAACCCTGTGACTATACACTGGGGCACTGGTTACAGTTTAAACCAAGGTGCCCTTGAATATGGCTTGAATATACAGGCACTGAAAATCCTACTTTTAAACTGTTTCAGGAGCAGCACAAGCCTTTGTGCACAAAATAATTTTTTCAAGTTTCTGTTCTCATATCGGTCCATTTAAAGATCATGCTGTATTCATGAAAAAACAGTGGAACAAAAATTTCAGAGCGATGCAATCTTGGTGATATTTCTCTTCACTGGTTTTCCAAAACGCCATGGTTGTCACAGTGGCTGCTTTGGAATATCTTCATTGCAAAACAAAGCCAAATGAAACTGCTATAATTTCATTTTTTTAAAGACCGGACAAGTCAGATTCAGTGATGCTGCCTAGGCTGGATTCAGATTCTAGGGATAGTTTGTAGCTGATTTCATTTTTCCTTCAAAATCAGACAACAGGCAGGTATCAGTGCTAGGATAGGATCTATTTTTTCTCTGAAATTCAAAGGAAATTCAGTAAGTAGAAAGCACAAAAAAAATCCGAGAAAAATAATCTAAACAAAACCCCCTAAGGATCGTACAGACTTATGGGGGCCAAACAATGCACAGGGCAAGTCAAGTGAGCCCAACAGGCAAACTGAAAATCAGTTACAGAAAGAAAGTCATGCCTGATAACTCTAGAAATAGAACTAAAATTTCCTTTTTGACGAATGTGCAATGGATACATGTAGTCCTGTATAATGAATAACAAAATTATTCTGTGCAGACTAAGTTCACAGCATGATGAAGTGACTCCTTCTCACATTCATTTGACTCCAAACAGCAAGAGCTGGTCTCGCTCGAGCACAGCGAGTGGTAGCCTGCACTACAGCTCTGACCAACCTTATTTTCGTCACAAACAGAATTTTGCCAGTGCAGTACCAGGAGAAGATAGCTCTGGTTGTCATCCTTAGGGACAGCAAGCTAACCTGCTTTCTGTCAGCAGATGGATGATTTCTAGGTGTTTACCTCAGCAAAAAAAAAGTACTACTGAAAAAAAGAATAATACATACTTGGGGACTAAAGCATCCTAGAAATTTCCTCTTAACATGTGCGAAATACAGTGCAGACTGAAGTCCTGCAGATATTTGTGGATGGGATGCTTCACATGCAAAAGTAATGATACTATGAAAACCACAAGCAGGTTTGCTGACGGGAACTTGCAGTACAGTAGTCACAAAATGATCCATGTATCCACTCTCAGAAAGAAAACTTGTTTATGAACAGCAAAGCCATGTGAAAACACGGCTCCTCTACCAGCAGCAATGCTCATGAAGTACATTTTGAGCTGATATGGAAATACATCATATATAAATTACATATGATGTTCAATGTTTAAAATTTTAAATATAACAGCAAATGTAAGGCCTACTCCCCCTTCCTCCTGCCCTGAGAAGTTAAACCAAAAGCGCTAACGTCTTTCTAACGAAGCATTGTTTTATTTATCTAGAATCCAAAGAACAACACAGGCTGGGAGTCAGCATAACCCACTTCGTTGCAAGAAACTTAAATCAGAACTGATATTAAATCAATGTCCTGATCATTTGCTTCCCCAGAGCCCTCTCACTCCCCACAACAGGAAAGCCACTGAAACTTAAAGTAGCAGTGCATCACAGTACTGATTTGGACTAGCTTTGTTGTAGTTGGGAGCAGATTTTAGCTGGTAATAAGTGCTTAATTGTCATTGGTTCTCATTTTTGGGAGTGCACACGTAATCCACAGAGCATCTTCTCTCCGTGGGACGTAGCTTGCATCAATGATAATGCTGATGCCACATGTCTTAGGCAGGAATGCTGCTGAACGTGGTGCGTTGTATGGTGTGCTAAGGGACCTGGCATGTGAAGTTCCAGGAAGACTGGGCAGAATTGCTTATCCGAGTCCTTTTGTCCAAGCAGGGCACAGTCATCCTAGCACATAATAATATCAACATTTGAAAAACTCTCTAATTTATATTTCTCCTATATTTGAAAAGCTATAAATGTAGGTATATTTGTAAAGGCATCCATTTTTAACCCTAACATCAGCAATACTCACCACTAGACACTAAAGGTAGATCTACATTGCTAAATGAAAGCGGGACAAGGCACAAGCATGGGACCTCAAATGGTTTGTGGTGCTAAATTGTTAATTTGTTCCCTGGCACTGTGTTGGACCACTCCAAGTGCTTTCTCCACTGCAATGTCCTGGCATGGCTTGGAGAAGAGTTAGTTCCAGGGACTCCTCCCTGCAGGCAATGCACGTGAGACTGCATATTTGTGATACCCTCTGCCCTGGGCAGCTCTCTAATGCCATCCTGGCAGGCTTTGCCTTCTCTTGCACGGCCATAGACCTGTGTGCTGTGTTCAAAGATGCAAGACAGATATGCCCAGTTTCATGCTACCACACTGATGGACAGCAGCACAGCTCCCACGCTATTCCAGTTTGAACTGGAAATGCAAACACACAAACAGTGTTTTCTAAGACTACAGCAAGATATTGAAGAACAGCATCTAGGAGGTGCTTCTTTTCCAGTAACTCAGAAGAGGTGGTCTGCAGGCTGGATACAGACTGCAGATGGGCATGCTTAGGAGACCTGCATTCATGGGCAACCATGGAGTTCACAGAGAGTTGGAAATTGTAAATGATACAAAAATTGTGCTTACTTAAGGCAAAATGGATGAAAATTTAATTGCTGGAATTTTTTAAACTGAAAGGGCTAGTGGTAGGAAAGAAATATATCTGCGAACTGAATGCATTTATTGTTTTTGTTGGGGCTTTGGGGGTTCACACTTGGACCAGAACTTGTTCAGAGCTGTGACTTTATCCTCTGAATACCTACTGACTCTGCCTTGAGACTCTCACCCAAGACCTAACAAAATGAACAGAATTTTTCCCATTGACTTCACTGGACTTCATATTAGGCTCTAGATTTTCTTTTCTGTATACACTTTGCTTTGTGAACATTATGCCCATGTTTCAGGAGGGTATCTATCTGAGTTAGTTTGTTATGTCCACACTTAACGCTCTTTGGTGAAATGAGCAGATGCTTCCTGCAAAATCACTTTAACAGTGTGGGTGCTCAGACCTACTGAAAAACAAGGTCGCTTGTTGAAAAAGCTCAGAATGGTGCTATTACCCTAATTGTGGGCTCCAGTAAAAGAATGTGGTGTCTTGTATTAATACTTATTCTGTACCTCCTGTTTACCAGGAACAAGAGTTTGTTAGTATGCTCACTATGATTCCAAACTCAGCTAACCTCACTCCAGAAAAGACAGTCCAATCTAGCTGAAAAAGTTTCAAGTGTATAGACAAATAAAGGTGTTTGCTGTATCTTAACATGAGTGTAGTTTCATTGTCTTCGGTGAAACTACTGTTCCAAGCAACATGACAATCAGAGAAGTTACTGCGTCATTAGAGGCAGCCATGAAAGAGACCACAAATCTGGTGTCACCACTATAAAACAGCAGGCTGTCCTTATTACAGAAAGCCATTTATAGCTCAAAGCTCCTCATGGAGGGTTAAATGCTTTAAATACTTATGAGTGATGCCATAATGGCTGAATCAATAATAGTCTAAATGACCTCATCTTAGTGTTCCGCAAAACTGAAGGCATTCCAAAATGAGAGGTACCATAAAATTACAATTTGTCAAAAATGGATGATACAATTTTTATGCTACACTTTTGTACCTATCATTAGTTCTAATAGAATAGACAACAGTGATGATGCATTCACAATTTAGTAATGTATTTCAGCTTCCCTCCAAGCCCAAACAAATACGAAACTTCATAGGCAAGATTTAATATCCTTTGATTACAACACTGAAACAACCGGTATTCTACTGATGAGAAGTAAAACACTGCTCTGTTGACAGTCAAAGGAAGGCTTGCCATGTGAGATTGAAAAGTTCTTTACCCAGGGATATAGAAGAAAAAACCGGAAGTAAACCTTCAGTGGAGAAGAAGAACAGCTGCCCGAATACCTGGAGGTGAGCCTCACTAGTAAAGAGGCGCCGGTTCAAAGAGAGGAACAGTCTTTGTTTCAGGGTTCATGTTGCCTCTGAAACTCTTCAGTGAAAATCAACATTCAGATTTGTCTCTCTTGCTGTACTGTGTTTTTCCATACTGCGTCTAAAAGGGGTGCTAGTAAGGTATGTGTAATCTGCTCCTAAAGATTGCCTGTGTGCTGAGCCGTCAGTCCTTACATCAAGTGCAAACAAAGCTGTTGGCACAGAGACCAACAACCAATGTACAGCGGTAAATTGAAATGAGGGGAAGTCACCTCAGTGACACGCTAACTAACTGGGAGGGCTGTGAGATTTCTAATTACTGCACTTCACAGCCAGGCTCAGTTGTGCTCCCACACTTTGCCCTAAGAAATTTCAGTGTCTTTGCGGCACTACTGAATTCAGCCAGGAGGATGTTCTTGTGCCAAGATGGACAACAAGGATAATGCCCTTTCTAGGAAGGTGGGAGGTTGGAGTCTCTTCAGCCAGGGAAAGGAATTATACCCAGACTTTCCATGAATGCCGTGGTAATGAGCTCTGTCATGTTTTATGTTCATTTTGGAAGATGACCTCTGCTCAGTGGTTCAAGGTGGTGGCTGTGCCGAACATACATAGATATATGATCCAGGCTAGATGTGTAGGTGCTTCCTGGTACTGATGAGTAAAGTACCGAACATGTCAAGAAAGTCAAGTTCTGAAATGTTAGCCTACCCTAAGTGGTGACTGGCTGTCTCTGGGCTAGTGGCTGCTAAACCTTTTTGGCCAACAAATCACTGCTAACACTTAAACTTTCCCCTGTGTAACTTTGCTTCCTTAGAAATATTTTATTGAAAACACTATAAATAGCATTGTTTTATAAGTTTCCAAGACCAAGCCTGCAGACTGTTGGTTTAAGTTCTGGAATTTGTTTTGCATCTCACAACGAAGCATAAAACTGTCCCCAGATATGCTACAAGTAGCTCTAGCGCCTGACTCAAAGATTTGGATTCAGCTCTGGGCTCACTCAATGTGTCCATTCTTTTCGCATCTAGCCCTAAAAGACCTGATCCAAAATTCACTGACAGCAGCAGGAAGATTGCTATTAACACCGGGCCGTGTCCTAGTGAAGAGATAGATACACATAGCCCAAAACCGTCATTCAAATTTGTATCACTGCTGTTTCCATTGAAGAGTACTGATGAGCTTAAATTACAAAAAAGGATAAACATTTACTTTTTCATAACAGAAGACTTCAATACCTCATTGTTTGAGAAGAAAAGAAAGAATATAAATTGGGAGAGAGAGGACATAACCTCAGTAAAGGAGGAGTTTTAGCCAAGAGTCAAATAAGAAAAGTGTTTTTTGAGACTTGCTATTTGTATTTACCCTCTTTTTAGTTAAATGGAAAGGCATAACTGTAAAGGCTTTTTTTGTGTGTGTGTGTGTGTGCAAAGGAAGACTCAGATAACAAGATATGCCGAGGAGTACCTTAAGTTTGAAGAAAATTAGCCTGAAATTGTGTTCTCTAACTTTTTGTAAAAGTAGGCATCAAACTACACTGCATACCATTGGTTTGAGAAGCAACAGTTTTTTTAATAACAGCAAAGGAGGAAAGCCTATGCCGATCACAATCTCACTGGCAACTGTATCATACCCCAGACATTGAAAAGATCCAATACATACATTTAATTACCTGGATCTAAGTCTTTTTACTCAGTCTTAGTCTTTTTACTTTACTTTTTACTTTATTTTGTGTCAGCAAAATCTATATGGGACCCACACATTAAAAATCAGTGTAATCCTCCATATGCGGACACCTCTTTTTCATATATAGACTATTGTTTGAAAGTCTTAAAAATAGTATTTGGCTGCTCAGACATGTACCCTCTCCACCCCCAAAACTAACACTAAAGTTAGAAACAGATGAAGGTGTTATGGTGACAAAGACAGCTAACAGTTTTCTGAATATTTTTTGCCTGATGTTTGTCTCCTTTTGTGAAGAAGCAAGAAACTGAGAAAAATAACTCCTCTGCCACCTTTCATGTCAGTATGAAAAGTGGTGTCACTGAAGTGATAGCTAATGGTCAGAATCCTTTGAATAGCTCTGTCAGGCGTACTTGAGCTACCTGACTGATTTTTATTTTGGCTTTTTGACTCATTTGTCCATAATGGTTTGCTTTTGCATCCAGGAGGAATGTGATGCTCAATTAGGGCTCAATCATGCGGCGTGCTAAGAGGAGAGTTACTTACCTGTTCAGTAATTGGAGGTCTTTGACGTGTGTTATTTCTGTATGCATTTTGCTCTGCAAGTGGGGGTGTGCAGGCACATACTCACTGGAGACTCTTTCCCAGCAGTGCCTGCTTGGTAGGGGAGACCAACAGTAGTAGTGAGGTACAAATGGCAATGAGTGAAGAGAGTTTCACATTCCTCTTGTTTTAAGCAGGAAACAATTAATTTGAATTTATTGCCTCCCCTGCATATCCATTCGGAAGCAGAAAAGGTGTGTTTTGGGGCCCCACAGGACCCACTGAGGGGTCAAGCGCTTTGTGGGCAAGATGGTTTTGAGTTCCACACTGGAGGAACTAGGTTGTTCTGTCCCATTTGGTTTTCCTCAGAACCCTCAGCAGAGTGGAAAACACTGGGCGTGCAGACATTAATTGACCTGACAGTGCATTAGAAAGGTGTTCTGCCTCTAATGCCCCTTGAGCAAAATCTGACGCATCTTGCTTGTGCTGCCAACTGAAGGGCTCACGGCTAGACCCTCCTGCTTCTGAAAGATAAACAGAGTAATCAAACTCCAGATTCCCATTCATGATCTGTGGAGAAAATGCTAGTGGAGATTTCCAGCTGGTATTCTCTGTAGGCAGCATGTGTGCCACTGAGAGAGTGTTCTTACAGTGCACACGCTGTTGTCAAAGCATTTGCTTTGGTCCAAAACTGAGAGGTCTGTTTTTTGCTTTTGCTTTTGTCTATGAATATGCGATTTCCATGCTGTCCAGTGTTAAGGTAACCGCTGATTTTGATGGATGAGGCAGGAAAGCTGCTTGTGCTGGGTACTGAAATGCTGCTGTGGGACAATGACTCTTGGGGAATTTGTGCTCTCTTTCACCAGTCCAACAAAATGACTTCTCTATCCTAGTAGCAATCTGTTCATTGACTGCTATTTTCACTGGCATGGGAAGGAAGAAGGGAGTTCGTATGCGAACTTCTAACTACTGCTAACTGCAAGATAGTCAGGGGCTTGGAGCATGAGGTGTATGAGGAAAGCACAGCTGTGTTGTTCAGATTGAAAAAGAGAAAGCAAAGACGGGATCTTATTGCTGCCTTCAGTTACCTAATGGGAGGTTACAAAGAAGATGGAGCCAGACTCTTCTTGAAGATCTACAGCCTAAGAATGAGAGACAGCAGACACAAGCAGCAATAAGGGAAAATCCAACTAGATATTAGGAAATTTTTTTGCACAATAAAGGTGGCTGAATATCAGAACAGACTGTTGAGACACTTTTTGGTATCTCCATCTTTGGAGAAATTAAAAACTTGATTGAGACAAGGCCCTGAGCAACCTGATCTAACTTGGAGATATACCTGTCTTTGAAGTTGTCTCTGCTTTGAACCAAATGGGGATATGAAAAGGAGGTGGGGGGTGGACCAGATGACCTTAAGAATTTCTTTCTAATCTAAATTATGCTATGAGTATGCAAGTCTGCTTTCCATCCACTGTGAGCTATTTAGATCTTTTAAGGAACAGAGACTGGCGTCTCCGGGCTGTGTCTGATGCAAATATCCTCAGGCATGCCTGCAAACAATAAAGGTCAATTCTTGTGTTGTGTGTGATGTTATGTGACCCAGAAGAAACAGAAAAGAGGCTGGTGACGTTTAAGGATTTGATCAAAGTCTTTGTAGAGGTCAATATATGCATGGCGTCCAAGGGTTAAGCTTTACTCCAGTGCCTTTTAGAGTTTTACACACTCTTCATTTACCATGAGGGAAAGTTTGAAAGAGTCTGTTTATTGATTGCTAATGCTCCTTATATGGACCCTTTTAAATGCTAAACCAATTCCAAGTCTTGTGAAATGCAGGTGGGCCACAAGCACCAGCAGATACAAATGCAGATGTCTACACAAATAATACCAAAAGCATTTATATGTGCACCTTTGAGGACAGTAGCTCCAAACCAAACTCCTTGACCTAGCAGAAGAATTTATTAGTCACCAATCTGAATCTCAGACAGAGAATCAAGGTATGTAGCATCTGAAATGTAAAATGGCCTCCACTCTTCGTTCTTTCTGAGGAGAAGGAAATTGGATAGCATGGGTAACGCAGACAGATGAGAAGGAGATAGTTCAGTTATATGCTTTTAAAGACCACACCCTCCATGTGAGAAACCTAAAAAGGGCATAGGAAAATTAAAGAAGTAGCTATTGCTTGATATTGCTTTCTAAAATTTGATGCGGACATACTTGTTGCAGAGTGATAATGCAGGGAATGAAAGCTGTATTTTGACAAATTTTTTGACAATTTTTGCTCGCAAAATTCTGGATGGATTCTGACAAAAAGGAGGTCCAGTACATGAGTTTGCAATGCTGGAAGAGCTGGATAACCATTAAAGACCATCTATCTCTTACATTTCGTTACATTTTCATGTTAATGTACAAGAGTCAAAGGGAAATCACAGAGTAGAGCTTACTGTCACCAGTATGATCAGATACTACCTGACTTAAATTTTCTCATAGACATGGAATCCCCTAAAAGTGAAGCACAGTTTTTAACATGCAGTAAGAACTGTCTGACTTCTCTCTGAAAAGATTTGCTCTTGGCAAGGATATCTCTTCGTTGTCACCTACCCTTCTGATGATGTCTGGATACTGTAGCCAGGAAGATATTGTCACTATTATCTAGTCTAAGTAGGTGACAAATTGGTGTTGAAGATATTAAAAGCTGTTTGGCGTGAAGATCTCACCGACAGCTTTCTATGTGATTGTGATGATTTTGTTCACTGGTCTCCTAAGGCTGTTTATCACTGATCTCTGTTAATTTGTCACACTTACTGAATTTAATTTAGCCATGAGCAATTGGTAATTTGAAATAGAAACTTGAAAATTCACTGCAGAGTCATACTGATTTTCAAAGCAGTCCAATAACTCAGTTTCTATCTAGAAGATTTTCATGTTTGAGGGGTACTTATACTTCTTATATCTCCATGTAGCCACTGTGATAATAAAAAATATGGTATGGAAGGAGCGTGTACAGACTTTATGTGCTTACATGGAATTATACCATGTCATAGTTTTCTTTGATGTGGGAATAATAATACTGTATTAATCATCATCGTGTCTTTTGTCATCCTAGAAATTGAATCTGAAAAGAAAAAAAATCTAACATATTCTCTACTTTTTAACTAGGTCCATGAATGAAATTATTTTTTTGTGTGTGGCTAATATCTTCTGGAGAATTATACTACCGAGATGCTTTATAAACATGAAAAGCTTGACAATTTTCTATTCCTTGTGTAAGCCGATTTTTGGAAGTCTTGGAAGAGCAAAGAGGCTGGGTGGCAGCACTGCTTGTGGGGAAGGGGGAGAGCTCCCTGAAAACAGTGGGTCTGTAGGCTTCTGACTAGGCTAGGCAAGGCACGTTAATGCTTTAGTGGCAATTGAGGTATTTAGGGCAGATACAGAGCTGCAGCCCATGCGTTTAGAAACATGTCGAACCAAGTCAAATGCACCTTAATATCTGGCATATCCTGTGTTAATCGACAGGATGAGATCATCATTGTTAGAAGGGTTCAGAGTTCATAGCTATTTTATCTTTGTCAAGAAAGGCAAAGGAAATTCCTCTTTTGTTGCAAAGCTTATATGAAAATCCTGTTGCTCGTGATCCTGTTCTGAAAGAACTGAAGCCCTGTGGGGTAGTTGCTGGGTAGAGATAGCTCAGCAGGGCTGTGGTTGTGACCAGCAGACTGTACAGCAAACACAGCTGGTGGCAGCAGCTATAAAAAATAAATCTAGCCCAAATCTGCAATATTTATTCTGCTGTGATGTATTCGAGATTGTCTGGATGTGTAAGAAGAATGTTGGGACAAGGCTGGGGGCAAAGAACTGGAAAATAATCTCCCTGGTAGAAGAATTCCGTGTGCCCACGCAGAAGCCTGGATGCCATGGGTCTTGAGGAGCAGCTCAGGCAGGAGTCTCCAGAAACCCCCTACACTCTCTGCATGGGTGAGGTCGGACCACAGCTGGATAGGAGTCCTCCTGCCTCTTCTGGAACATGCTGCTGACCACACTGGGAAGAGTAGCTTTGCCCTTGTTACCTGTGCGTGTTACGGACGTGATGGATCTTCGTATGTTGCTTGGTGTTTTTCACAATATAGTCGTTAAGCATTGTGTTTGGTTCTGATGATAAATCCTCGAAAACAAGAGCACAGAGTCTTGCTCAGGTTTACAAAGATAAAGACCTATAAGCCATTCTCTTTCTCTTAAAGCACTAACGGTGCACCTTGTTTTGTCAGCTGGTAACAAAATTTATTTTTAAAAAGCAGAGGGGCTTGTTACTGCTGGGACCAGCCCAAATACCCGTCGGCAGCAAACATCACTTGTCAGTGGTTGCCATCACTACCCTAAACTGTTCAAGTACAGAGCTTACTAGATGCTGTCCTACTTGCAGAAAAAATCCTTAATTGCACTCCTTTAGCCTTCATTTTCTTTTCAGAGGGTAGAGTTATGATGACCTTCTCTTCTTGGATGGCCACTGTATAAACCCTGAGTCTTCATTCATATTTAGCTGAGAGGATTTTCATCTAGTGCTGTGCAACAAATCAAAAACCTGCAGCAACCTGCAGATATTTTATAGTCAATCTAGCAAGACTCTGCGGTTTTCATACGGAGTAGTAATATATGACCTAGACAAGACCCAGACAAGGGCTTGTGAGAAAGACCGTGCAGCTTTAAAATGATTGCTTTGAACGCAGGAAAGAAATATGGGTAATCACTGGCATCCCCTGACCCAGGGTAGTCTTCTGAGAGATAAGTATACAGCAGGAGACAAAGAACATCTGGGAGTTGGCAGGTTTTGCAGCTAGGTCATATCACTTGAAGCTGAGATTTAAGCTGATGTATATATAAATAAAACTTTTGAACATGGCCCTGAGAGGAGGTGAGGAGGATGGCTTGTTCTCCCTCCTGGGACAAGGGGTTTTAAGCATTACCAGAAGAGAAGTGTCTGGAGACAGTGTCTGTCTTTCAGGCTCAGAATAACCAAAATAGCTTCAAAAGTAAAGCCCTTAAAAATCAAAAGAAGGCTTTGCATAGATCCGAGGTGGTACAGCATGCTGTACCTGGGAGAAATTGACCTCATTGCCCAGAGGTTCTCTGTGCTCGGTTTTGGACCTTACACAAAGGAAAGCTGACTTTGCATGGTGTGTGTGTGAAAGGAGGCTACTGATAGCCAAAATGAGCTGTGAGATACGGTACAACCGCCCTGCAGAGCTGTATGTCCTTCACTTACATCCCTTCTGCTGCTAATGGATGAATGGAAAGTGGGTCCTGGGCCTGGAGTTGGGGTGTGAGGGAGAATAATCTTCAGCAAGGTACTAATCTCTGTTCTATTGTTTAGTACTGCTATTCAGAAATAATTAAAGGCCTGCTTAGAAGGAAGTATGGAAGTTCCCAGAAGGAACTTTTACAGGCATCTGGATGCGAACCGGTGTGGCTGCATTGCTGTGTCCAGTGCAGTATTACAAACTGCCTGACCCCAGAAGGGGGGTGCGAGGGCTGGGCTGAGGTGCCATGGTTGCAGCACACAAATCAGCAGTCAGGTGTGTCTCAAGGGCTACCCTAAAATCCTGTCCGTGGAAGGTGCAGCCACCTAAACCTAGCCAACTAGAAATGTGGGCACAATTGGTACGTCCCCCAACTCTGCAAGGCAGTGCTTGAACCATTGTTAGTGTATTTTTATGTACTGAGCTGTGTGATGGCTATGGCAAGGTGGCATTCGTATTTGGAGCAGGAACAGTGAGCCCTAACGTAAATTTCTGCCTTCAGAAGGCAACTTGGCTACAAAAATAAGGTAGGCTTGGAAATACTCCAGTGCTTAAATTTTCTGTTACCTGTCAACGCACTTTCACTGCCTACTCAGCACACATATTTTTAATCATATTTCTGAGCTCCTTCGGCTTCCTATGCCAATCCATTTGCCTCAATCTTTTGGACTCAACACTGGGACCCAGGTGCTTGAAAGTTTGGTGCTGTGCAGCGTAACTTGCAAGTGCCCAAGTGCTCTATTGGAAGGAGCCTGCGGTGATCATAGAGCAAATGACTTTTTCAGAAGGCATCTGATTTCCCTGTGTTTAGTTTGTATTCCTATATGCCCACAACACTGCAGGTGGTTTGTATAATATTAGGTCATAAATAAAGCCTGAAATACATCTCTTTAGCAGTGACATCATAAAGTTCTGTGGTTATTGCTTCTCAGTGGTTTCAAAATCAAATTTGCTTTCTATATAAATAAAACGGTGTGAGATTTTTACCTAATTAGCAGCACTCCCTTGAAATATGAAAGTCAAGCACTTTATTTCTAGCTTGGGGATTATTTCCAGCTCTGAATGAATTGCATTACAGACACAATAAAGAAACAACTGAGCTAGCTCAAAATGGAAGTGGGGGAGTCAGGAGATGGCCTGGGGAGGCCTGCACGCAGCGTGTTGATGAATCTTTATGTATCTGCCCTGTTTGTTCCAGCTGGTGCAATGAGCCAACTGACTGAGTGCCCCATGAGCGAGACAGCCAGAAGATGATTAGCTGTCTGCAGACGTATTTCACATCACCTGAGACAACTTGGGTGAGCTGGGAAGAGGAAGTGTGAATGCTATCAAATATTATATCAGAATCGAAATTGAAACAGTGCACCTGCACTCTGGGAGGTGGCAGGTGTGTTATAAGATTTTAAGAATCTCTTCCATGCCTAGCTTGAAGTTATAGTCCCAAATAATATTTCCATCTATGCCTGAAAAGGCAAACACGACCTCTTCACTCCAGTAAAACGTACCTTTGCCAGGTCAAGCTCAAGACTGGATTACTGTAATGCACTCTATCTGGAGTGACCTATTGAATTCACTTGGAAAATGGAGTAAGCACGGAATATAGCCACTGCTTCACTGCTTACTAGGCTGTATGCTATGCCAAGAACACATTACATGTTGCTTTGGGATCTGCTATACTAACACATAAGCAGTGAACCTTTTATCAAGATGTATTTCAAGCTTTATACATTCTGCTGAAAAGAACATTCTCAGGTAACTCTTTATCTTCTGAATTAACACCCTGGATTTGTTGCTGTTACAGATGACAGAACACAGTGTTAACCTTTTGCAAAAGGATTTTCACCATTGCTGCTGAATTTTACTAAAGATGGAAAATGACCAGAAAATGACAGAGGGAGAATCCACTTCTAGAGTCTGCTCACGGGGTTACCCCTCCTCACTGTTACACCAAATGCCTTCTTTCAAAGGTAGATTTTTCTAACTTCACCATCCAGCCGTAGGCACTTATTGTTTCTTGTTTAGGTAAAGTTTTTTACCACTTGGACTGTTTCCATTTGGAGGCACATACACACAACCACCAACACACTTCCTCATCTTTTCTGATAACCCAAGTCTGTCATCATAAGGCATTTTTCTAGCCTTTACGTATGGCTCATACTGTTCTGAATTTCCAACATCCTTGTTAAAGTCTGCATTTAAGAAATGCATGTCTCTTTCTAGAAATGGTGTGCCAGGTTTCTGGGCAGATATTCTGAGGGTGATATTGGGATAAGAGATGCTAACACAGTGTTGGAGGAATGTGCTGGACTGGGAGGTCAGAAGTGGGCTGACTTTGTGCCCCTACTGCTGGCTTTTGGGAATGGTGCCTGATATCCTTCAAACTATGTCCGTGTCTTGGAGGGCATTTGTCAGCATGGCCCAAAAATGTGACAGGGAACAAATTAACACATAAGCGGTGTGGGTGATCAGTGATCCAGCCTTTGACTACACCCCAGCCCTTTCTCATTCAGTGATATAAGTACACCTATGAGTTCCATATTCAGACAAAGGCGTAAATCCTTAGTTACTCCTCACCATTGCATGTGTGGTGGCTAACCTTTTTTTCCGCAGCACCTGGAAGTTTCTACCTTGCCTTTTCCTGATGTCTCCTCAGTAGTCTTGAGTCTTTCCTTTGCAAGACAGTCTCACATTTTTTATGTCTGGCAGGTAGTCATTGTTCCCAGATACATGATCTTGTATCTGGTTCTATCAAAACTTGTTTTATCTAAATCAATGAAAATTGTAAGTGACTTAGATCACTCTCTCGGGCTATCCAGTTCTATAAAATATTTATTATGTGGCCAATCTGTGCTACTTGCAAAACTCATACTGAATTCTACCAGTAAAAATACTGAATGCTGCAAAACCTGTCACTGGTATGCACAGAGTCCCACAGGAAGATATGGAGGACCACAGTTGTGTGGAAACATATTGTTTCAGTGGTGAATCCCTCTATTTACTGAGATCAGTCAGCCAGCTAGGAAGGCCAGATACTTCTTTTTGAAATTCAAGGACAGGAAGTGCCTATATATCTTTAAATATCTGTCTCCATTCTCAATGTTTTTAATACAGATTTTCTCCAAGTTTTACAGAGGAAGATTTTAGAGCAGGATGCTGAGTATTGTCACTTCAAATAACAGGGATGTGTTATTAAGCTATATTACAAAACTGATTGATCATCTCTGTGAAAAACAGTAGCAGGCAGAGTGGTTCTTTGTCGTCATCTTCAAACTGCTGCCTTCATGGCATCATTCTTGTGGTTGCTTTTGTAGTGACCTGTGCAAGATTTTTGCATTTTCTACAAGGCTGTCCTTGAACCATGAGTTCTATATGGGGATTCTGACTATGTAAGTAACACTGTTGTTTAAATGGCATCGCACTGTTGCTGTACTTTTTTTGAAGAGACTTGTAGTGCTGCAGTAGTTTCTAGTATATATTTTAATGTCAAATCAGTCTCTGTCAGTAAACATTTTGGACTGCTTAATTTCACATGCTTAATATTGCAATATTAGTTTCCTTTCCATGTCAATGCTCTTTTGATTTAAATAATTGAGCCATATATTCAGAAATAATTTCATTTTATTTTTGATTTTAGCAGTCAAAACTCTTAGTTGTCTACCTTAACTTGGAAGAAAATTCTGTAGTATTTTCACAAGCTCCCAGTACATTTACTTTCCTCATTCTTTATCTGATGACCTGTTATATGCTCTCCAGGACTTCGATGTAACGGGCCTAAACCTATTTTTTCAAAATCACCAGATATCTGTCCCTCTGCAATTTTATTTTTCTGGTGAATCCTACATTATTCACGCTAGGAGATCATTGCTGCTCTCTCTGCATTTCACTGTGTCTGTGGACTAAGATCCCTGGATACTGCCTTCATCTACAGGTGATTGTTTCGCTGTGTTTTTTTGCTTACTTGTTTAGTCTTTTTTTTAGGAAGAAGAAACATGGGACAGAAAAATCATCACTGAAGCATGAGGGATCCAACAGCACACTTCACGGCACCTACATTCTGTGGCCTAACCTATTAGTTTTTTCTTCAATAAATTAAGAGCACTGGGAACACTCCTGGACCCACTGGAGATTGATTGTCCATACAGCTAAACTGTGATATTGGTCCCAGGAACAATTTTGACATGGGCCAGCTCCCTAGACCAATTTTCTGGCATGGTTCAGGAATTGTTATAGGCCAGGCACCATGCCCAAAACCAGTTTTCGTAAGACCACCAAGCTTGGGAGGATAAGAGATTTAGCACCATGATTACTCCAAATTCTCAGCTCATTTCTACAGGGCTCTTCCTGAGTCAGCGACTCTGTGGTCGTATCTCAGACTATGGAAAGAGCCAGCGTATTGGTAATGCCCACTCCATGGCAAGTGGAGGCATCTGGCTGCAGCACCGTGAAGAAACCCAACCGTGATTAAGCTAGCAACATAGCCACAGCCACACTACTTCTGAAGGCAATTATTTAGAGGACTAAGGCATTTAAAGAACCAATACTTGTTGTATGCTATTGCTGTTCACTACAAGCAGCATTCATCTCACCTAAGTCTAGTCACTTGAAAAGTAAAAATCTAGGCTAGTGTAGTTGTCTGGATTCCCACTGTAGTAATTTCTAGAGGCCAGTTCAACCTATCCTGAGAAATTATGTGGACTGAATGGCTGTGGGATTTCCTTTGCTGATTTTACAGGGAGCCTAGATGTCCACCTTGGGCTCATCTTTATGTTTTAGGCTGCTGAAGTTACGCGAGTTCGTTTGTAATATACATGTCAAACTGGACACATCAAAACCAGGCCCTGGACAATACAGATTTGGGTGCAGAACTGCCCGCTAGCAGACAACCTTGACAGCATGAAATATGTCCCTCTAGGAGAGACAAAAGCTATAAATAAGAAAGAATTGACACAGAAAGCCCTGTGCTATTTGGAGAGGAATGAATGGGGAAGAGGATGGACAAGGGGTGCAGCTGCGTCATGGCAGTCAGAGATCCTCGAGATAACCCCAGCCAAACTCGTTACAGAGGGGCTGGATGGCAGAGTCATGTCAAATGAACCAGTTAGTCCTGTGGAGAGGCAGATCAAGAGGTGGAGAATGGTGCTAAATTACGTTTATTGCCTCTGGGACCCAAGCTGGCAGCTTCCCATGGTGCAGCGCAGTGCTGGGTGGCAGAGGTACACCAGCTCACTCACAGCTGGCTGCTGACTTTTCAGTCTGTGTTACTGCAGAGCACAGAGCTGACCCATGACACGTTTCTAATTGTAAAGTTCAAAACTGGAGGGAAAAGAGCAGCAATATCTCCTTGAGCGATCAGAAACCATTAAAGGCTTTGCGTAAGGGGAGGAAAAAAAAAAAAAAAAAGAGATCTGAAAGAGATGGCAACTTGCCACTAGGTTACTCGTGGGCAGTAATAACAAGTAGACCCACGGGGATCAAACAGCGGCCGCAGGATGAAGTCTTGTCCTAGAAAGACTCTGCTTTCCTCAGGTGAAAGCCCCAGGAGTCTGTCCCTCTTCCACACTGTGCAGCTTTTAGGCATATTTTCACTTCAATAAGGTATCATGGAAATGAACTGGAAATTAGCCAGTCTTACTCTTGCTTCTGAGCTCTCCCCGTTTTACAGTGCAGTGAACTGTGTGAACTCCAGAGGCAGACAACTCTTCTGCTTGTTGTTTTCTGCTCCCTGTCGGTTATAAGGCTCTTCATTAGCTGGCAGCCACAGGTGCACCGTGGTTCCCGGCGGGCAGCTCCCCCAGCCACTATTTGGGAACATGCACCCCGAAGAATGGCGCCTGCCTTGCCTTCAGAAATCAGGGTCATCCTGGTGTGTCGAGAAAAAAGCTCCTGATGCAATTTTTATGAGTGACCGTGAATCCTGGGATTCAAGCTCAGAGCCCGTGAGTGCAGAGTGGTGGGGCTGAATACTGACAATGAGATGATGCACAGCTTTGGCCTTAAGTGAGATTTATAGCTAGGGCTGTTCATGATGCAAAGAGTTTGTCACTGTCAAAAAAAAGAGAGAAAACAGGCTCTGTCCATTTTGAACAGTTAACTGTAGAGATTGTTCTCTGAACAGAGGTACAGACATGGGATGTTAATAATTTTCTTTCCTGGGTGCTCTAAACATCTCTGTTTAGACTGCAAAGTTTTCACTCTGCAAGTCCGAAAAACTCCGCTATATGTGTATGTGACATACCTATATGATACAAATATGCAAAAATTCTATGCTTTTATCACATGACAACATTCAGATAAAGACATCCCAGATGCTCCAAATGCTTTTGGTTTAACATAACATCTTGCGTAAAAATAATGCTCCAGCATAGCTGTGGTGCATCACAAATTAAAAGCTTGTATTAATCTCTCAACACTGATCTCCCAGACAACATATTTTGGTTTTTATTGATATAGGTAGACATCAACTTAATTTTGCAGGAGGGGACACATTAAATATGCTTTTTCTTTGGAAAAGAGGCCAAGAGATAAAAGACTTTTTGACCTGCAATGAATGCTGCTTACCCACACTAGTTCACTTTTTGCTCAGTTGTAGTATAATTTAATGGGAAAATTCCTCAATTTTTAGATCATGATTTTGAATGAAAATGCATTTGAGCCAGTTTGGATGTAACTATTTTGTGTGTGAGCAAATCTACATGTATGGTAAAATGAAGTACTCACAGCTTTCCTATCTGTAGAGGAATGAGTAGAGATGCATTTAATCTTACACTAGTGCTTTCACCTTGACACATCACTTATGCCATCTCTATAACAATCATCAGAAATGCTAGATAAAGTCCTGCTAACAAGGAAAAACTAGCGTTACTTTCCTTACATACCATGACAGGTGGCATAGAAAAGGAATGTTTTCATTTAAAATATGTTTTGCACCAGTTCCCTTTCGCATAAATCAGCTAAGGTCCATAAATGAGAAACAACTTGGATTTTATTTTAACCAGAGTCATAATCCAATGAATAAATTACTGCCTTGTAACTGTAAGAAATCAGTCTAATTCTGTGTCAACCTCCTGCTTATGCACAGAGAGCTCCCTGTGCAAACACACCCCAGTGAAGCTGAAGGCTACTCACAGCGTGAAATCCAGAAGTGCCATGGGCTGGCAGCTGAGCACCCTTCTGCTTCAGAGAAACAATAATGAGAAAATGTTGTTGAATTTCTCTAGGTGTGCGGTGAATAACAACACACAGTGCTTCTTTTCTTGGGGGAATATGACAGGATTCAGAGTTGCCTTGCCCCAGCAGAGAGATAATTGCTATAATTCATTAGAGAGGCTCATTTCCATTTTTCATTACTGAAGCAAAACTTTATAAACTCTGTGGAAGGGAATGGGAGCTTTTGTTTCCTCAGGCTGCATATACAATCATTTTAATCCAAACAACCTGTGGAGCCAGCCTATACTGGTCATTGCGTTTCCTGTCTTCTTGCTGTCATTCTGTAGTTTAATTTCTTCATCAACTTGCTACTAGTTTTACATGCTCTTTCAATTTCTCTGTCTTGAGGCATACAGCAAGCAAAGTCATTGGTGGTGATCAGTCAGCACAGTTTCTACAGGCTCATTTTTAGGATAGCCTAGTCAACATCTAACATTGGTCCTACATCATTTATGTTTCAGTTGTGCAAGGAAAATACTTTCACACTGGGAATGACTTTAAACTATGTCCTATTTTAAGATAAGCTTATTTATTTTCCCCATGCCCTTGCCACATTTGCTGATCAAAGGCACTTACATCTAAACAAGTTTCGTTTCTTACTGATGCTTTGCCTGCCTTATTTTATTCTACAATACAACTGCTCATGAAGCTGAATTTGCAACTCAGCTACCACAGCTAGTGCTGAAAAAAGCAAAGGGTTAGAACTCCACTTCATATTCAAGAGGAAGGCAAAGCTGTGTCAAAAGGGTTACAATAAGGGAAAAAAAAAGAGACCACAGGTTGCATCATTAAAACCCAGGAGAACTTTACCTTTGTGACTACAACTTCTTGAGGATTTGGCTTACAATATGCAAGCAGACAAGCTGAAAGGTGTTGTTCAGAAATAGAGAACTGGAGAGGTGCAAAGCACCACAGCAATCAGTAGACTGCTTTCAAGGCAATCCTTCTGCAAATTTGTCTGTAACTGGGAGTGATGCATTATCTAGGACTCTTGTCTGGACTATGCAGACCTACAGATGTGTTCCATCTTCTGCACTGTTATGCATCAAAGCAAGGAGATACCGAGCTATGTTGGTTTTTTATTTATTTATTTTTTTTTACAGCTGCACTTCAGAATGCAGTTAAGAATCACACCAAAAACTGGAGTACTTAATTTTTCTGAACCTTTGAAATCTGTGAAATACAGTTACAATTCTGCTTTGACCTGAGATAGCAGATTAGGTCAGAAGTTTACTGTTGCTTATTTCTGTTTCTAGTCCTGAACAAAACCAGATAAAAAAAGAAATGTACAGAATTATCTGCCTTATTCATATCTCCTGCCTGCTTTTCAAAGGAAATATGATTTGACGGCCAAGGGCTGGGGTGGTCAGGATCTGAATTAATTTCTGACTCAAGCTGTCCCTGCAAAAGCTGTGTGTTTGTACAGTTCTTAGATTAATGGATCCTTCATCTTGTCGGGAACCCTAAAAAGGGTTGTATCCATAAAAACAAGGAAGAAAGAAGTCCCATGATCTTTTGAGCACATAAACTGTTTGATTTCAGTCAGGGGTGGGAGAAAAGGTAAAGTTGCTTTTCATTTTATCTGAACTGGCTTACCCATCCTCCTTTTATGTTGACATGCTTCTTGGGTTCAATTATTTTCAGAAGATATAACTTGCCTCACATTATACCACAGATGGCTTCCAGCCCTTTAAGAAATGTACTATGCGAGCCAAATCTCTGCGATGTTTACACTTCCTTTCAAGGTGGTTTTAGCAATTTTATCTCATTTTATTTTCCTACTTAGGAAAACCTGGCAAACTGTCAAAAGAAAAATGTGCAGATGAGTGCTCTTCATGGAAACTAGATGGATGCTTAGCACCTTCCCAAGCCAGGCTATCCTTGGGCTTTCTGATTAGCTTGTTGAAATTCAAATTTGTTTGATGCCCGTGGATCCTTTCAGGATTAGTACCTCTTCTGATGAAGAGCAAAGTTAGCTCAAGCTGTCTTATATGATGCACCCCAGAGGCTAAAAGCTGGTGATTGTGTTGGTGAAAAGCACTTCTCAGCTTTCCTTCTGTATTCATAAGTGGGTTACCCGAGGCTCATGATTTTGGCCTCCCTCGCTTGAATTTGCAGTGCAGCGTCGCAGCTTACTCCCGTGGTGGCAGTCAGCACGGCATGCTCCGCAATCAAAGCTGTAGGGTATCTTTACTGGGCTGCAGCACTACGCGGCCATCCCTTATCATAGGCACAGGGCTCTAGGCACCTTCTTGCACTGGCCATATCGCCATGGCCTTTCACACTCAAAGCCCTACGGGTGAATTAAAAACTGTACAAACAGGAAAAAATCAAAACTTTACTGCTCGCCTTCTTTGGCTGCTGGGAGTAGAAGAAGACAAGAACATGCTTGCTGTTACCAAGCAAAGGCCTCAAGAGCTTCGATGTTCCCTGAACCTGCACGTAAGCATACAGACAGTTCCCAGAACTGAAATTCTTGGCCACTTCGAACCTCCCTGCCTGCATATTCACAACATGGGGAAGCCTATTCAGGCCTCTCCTTACTGTTCCCCCCCTCCCTGTGCTCCAGGGCACCCTCGGTGGAAAATCCGACACCTTTCTCTGCATCACTTTCATGGTTGCTGTCATACTCCACGAAACAAGGTTTTTGCTAGTCTAGCATGGATCCCCACACTGGGCCAGGAAATTCATGTTATGTTGCCTTTCTCCTTCACAAATCACCACCCAGCTATAGACTGGTACTGTAAAAGGAGGGGAGTGTAGATTCCTGGAGGTTGTAAGTGATGGCATATGAAAGAGGACAATTTCATTTTCCTACACTGGGATGACCCCCATAAGACCAAGCAGAGATAAAAAATTGCTTCAACTAAGCAAATATAATGTGGTTGTCACATAAGGAATGGAGCAAACCACGTGGAATATCAGAATCTTATTTAAATAAACATACTTTCTAAACCACAAAAGCATTTACATATTAGCAATAAAAATTTAAAACACTCCTTGCTCTGCCTCATCTCCCCATTTTCCTCTCTCCTTCCTTTAATACCAACAAATTATGCCTATGATTTCTGTCTGACAGGCCCTTTCCCTATTTACCTCTAGCTGAACCTCAATCTGACTTTTAACTGCTGCCTAAAGATCCATAGCTGGGATTCTTTGCTCTGTCTGGTTTCTGATAACAGGCAAAGCTCGATTAAATTACCCTGATAAGTTACTATGGCAACTTCCCCTAGTGCAGCAAGAATGAAGCATTCACAGGTATGTTCTTATCAGTGCACCTTTCCCCTGACTAAGCGATTTCATCCATTAAAATTAAATAGTGAATTGTGCAAATGAAGGCTGAGCCTTGGACTCCTTGCTGGAAGTTTGTCATTAGCCTGGATTATAGTGTGAGTATTTCTTTCTTCGTTAGAAAACACTTCAGCAAGCCAACAGCTAGTAGAATAAGGTCATAGAACCAGATAACATTGCATTCAGAAGTGCGATAAATCCTAAAGAGAACCTTAGTGTTGTTAATCCTGTTGTTTATCATTATTAGTAGTGAAAAATGACAAAACATTCCCGGCTGGTTTAGGGCATTGCTACCTGAACAAGTTCAAAGCACATTTGGATTTTCTAAGCGTCAGACACTCTAGTGCTTCAAATGAGGAAAAAATATGTAGGTATGGGTCTTAACTCAGCTGTGTGGTCAACATGCGGTAGCTGAGCCCTTCCTGAAAGCCCAGTAAATTCGCTGGCATTTGCTGGAGAGCTTCCAGAGTGGCTACGACGAGTGAGTGTGGGCAGCTGTCAGCGTGCAAAGTTCAGCAGCTTCCTCGTGTCCTCCGCGTCCACTGAGTATGGGCACAGCATGGCTCACGTCCCGAAATGAGAGGGCAGCTTTGGTCATTTTGTCCAGGACTGAAGTCTTCAGGTAGTTATAAGACATGGAAATATCCTGGTCAGATCTTCTTGCTTACAGTGATGCCCTTTTAATCTCTGTTTTCTCTCTGATAAGGTGAATGGCTGAGTGAGGCAAGAGAGTGTTTTAGCATGGGGATGAGTGGCCTTGAAGTGATTAAGGTGCCTTTGCCACGGGGAGACATTAAGGAACAAATGACATTGAAGAATATGTCCCTATATATCATTAACTATTTTCTAGATTTCTGAAAGAGTGTTTGCCAGCCGTGTTATTTCGCATTTTAGCACAGAAATAAATCAGCATTACAACCTGTGGGAAATAGGATTTTTTAAAAGAGCTTCCACAAATAGCTTGAGAATTTCAGGGGTTTTGTCCCAGGACATTACCAAGTCAATTTGCAGCAGGTCACATTCTGAGCTGCTGCACATTTTGCAGGCTGTATTTCTTCTCCAGTCTATCCCTCTTCTATCTGTCTATATACAGCTGATTTCATGATAAAAGAGATGTTTAAGGGACTTAGTTTTGGCACGCTGATTTTTACCAAGCAAAGGGTGACTTGATGAAAAGTGTGATGAAGCCGGTCCTCTCTCCGCAGGCAGAGAGGAGCTGGGTTCACCATTTTCCATCTAACAACAAAGGACTTTACCTGGGTGAACTCTGGCTGGCCTGAGAATAAGGACCTGTACTAGTGTGTGAGTGATGTCTGTGACAGACAGGTGGGACTGAGACAGGAGATATCCTCTTCTCTCCCAGCAATGCGGGCACTGCGATCTGGGAGAGATGGGTTGCAAATAAAGCCAGCCATGGTTTCCCAGTCATGTCACTACTTGAGAAAGTGCTCTGTACCTCATGAAGAGGAGGGTATGCACAGTCTCCAGGAGACCTGTACCCTGGGCAGCATTGCTTCTTCTCTACTACTCTGCACCTGGAGGTGTAATCTGAACTGAATTGCCTGAGCAGAAGTGACAAGGGGAAGACTATGTCAGCTTTCTCCTCTTTCTCTCATGGGGCGAACTGAGGTTACCTGTTCAGACATGTTAACTTGGAAATTATGAAGATCATGCTTTACAGAAAGAGCTGATTAATTTTTCTGGATCACTCCATTCCCATAGTGCAAATGGATGATTAGAAAATCATACAGAGAAAATAAGCGATGACTGGGAACTCTGCATCTTCTACTTCAGAAGAAAAGAATACATGAAAGGAAGATCTCATTAAGGTGTTCAAGACAGGAACAATTTTTCAGTGTGTGTTCAATGCCTAGCACAGGGTGACCCCTTGTTGACAAAACAAATGAGGCAGAAATATCATCCCGGTGTATGATAGTAATTTCACAGTCTGTCTGGGTTTGTAGATCGTGACCTCCATAAGACAGAGTCTGAAAATGAAATTCATCTCACAAAGTCCATGTCTGATCTATGAACTCTTCTTTTGCCAGCAATGACGAGAAACAGGAGCTGAAGGGTGCAAGTGCACCTTAATCCAATAGAGGTTTTTAATGTAGCTCTGATCAACTGTGCCCCGAAAGCACCTGTTTCTCTCAGCTGACAGTAAAAGATACATTATTTGGCTAGTTCTAGAGTTAGATACCTCCATTTGGTAAACTGTATTTCATCTTAACGAAAGAATAGCAGTTGAAAGGATTTTTGTGTATGTATTATTTCTAAGATTATAAATGTTCTGTGATTTTTAAGCCTATTCACCTCCATTGTGAGATCATGGGAAAAGGAAGTTTCTTTCAGGTTCTCTTATTATGCAGTGAATTTTTTCCTGTCAGTGATTGCTTTTTTTTTCAGCAGAAGATATGCATTTCTCAGATTCCTGTTATTTCTGCATATATATCACGCTTGTAATATATGAGTACTATAGGTACGTTATATTAAAAAGGCAATGCACTTCAAGCAATTAGCTTTTTACTTTAATCGCTATAGCAGTTACTTAGGTAACACAGTTATTATTATATACTAAAAATTTTTATGAGCTTGAATGTTTAAGAAGAAAAAAGTCTTTCATTCCAGTCTATTTTCATTTGGGTTCTCATGTAGTATTTATGCTGTCCAAATATATAATAGGAAAGCAAAATTCCCAGCACTTTATAGTGAATGCAATTATACTACGGACTGTTAAGAGCTGGTTGTGGATCAGCAATGTGGTTTGCCCCCGTACAAATGAATAGCAATGTCAGTTGTCCATCAGGCTCTGGCAGTGAGTTAGTCTTGCCTGAATTTAAAAGCTCTCAGTGTGGTT